>JFJP01022218.1_pt1 | contig 17190 bp, 13 predicted proteins | sample 431651 | NCBI WGS metagenome assembly JFJP01 (sample SAMN02602958, study PRJNA72255) | Microbial mat metagenome, whole genome shotgun sequencing project. | biome: fresh water; feature: sink hole; material: water; isolation source: purple microbial (photo- and chemosynthetic) mats found in... | reverse complement strand
AAAAAAATAATTGAGCCACGAAAGCACGAAAAAAGAACGAAAAACACGAAAGTTTTTTCTTTTTTCGTGTTCTTCATAACTGCCGCTGTTCTTATAAAATGACATAAGATGGTCGTGCTTTCGTGGTAAAAAAAGTGATTTGTCTGTAAGATTTCTCACTTCTCACTTAAAGGAGCGTATCACCATGATTGATGTATCACTGCTTCAGGATTTTATTGCAGAAACACTGGAACATCTTGAAGAAATGGAAACCAATCTGCTTCAGTTGGAAAATCAGCCTGACAGCCGGGAAATTCTGAACGATATTTTCAGAGCCGCCCACACCGTCAAAGGCAGCGCCGAGTATCTGGGCATGGAAAAAATCGGCGAACTTTCACATAAGCTTGAAAATTTGCTGGAAATCATCCGCCACGGAGATTACAGACCCGATAAAGAGATCATAGATATACTGATAGATTCAAAAGACCGCATCGCGCTTCTGATTGAAGACTTGGAGCGGACACAGACAGAAGCAACAGATATCGGCGAGCTGGTTGAGCGGATTGATCTGCTTGCCCGGAAAGCATCCGGTCAGGAGGAAACCGCGCCGGGTCCTCAGGAGGCTCAGACGCCGGATGTCTGCGAAAACCCGGAAAAAACAGATCAGGCAAGGCTTCAGAAATATTACAGCGATCTCAAAGTTCTGCTGTATGAAATGGCGCGAGGCGATATCCGGGAGAGCAAAAAGGACAAGGCGATCAGGATTCTCGAAGAATTTATTGAAATTTCCTCATGTATCGGTTCCGCTGATTTCACAAAAAATCTTGAAAAACTGAAAAGTCAGGCAGTGATGCTGTCCTTTCCCGATGATGCCGGAGACATTCTTGCGGATCTGCACCGATACATGAATTACGTGATGCCGCAGTCCTACACGCCTGTGTCGGAAAAGTCCGCAGAATCCGCAGATGACAGACTTTCGGAAGATGATCTTTTTTCAGGCCCCGCAGCAGAAAACGAGCCATCCCAAGCTGAAGCCGTATCGGATACGAAAACAAAAAATACGGTTCTGAAAGAAAATCAGGCGGATACACTTTTCTCCGAAGAAGATGAAATTTACGAAGAAGAATACGACGATGAACTTTTTGATATATTTATTCAGCACTTGAAAGAAAACCTTTCTTTACTGATAACAGAGACCGCATCGCTGATTCACGGGAAAAATAAAAGCGAAATACTTGAAAAATGCCTCGGGCATATCAACAAACTGATTTCTTCTGCCAACTACATGGATTACAAGAAGCTTACCCGGCTTTATGAAATCTGGATCGCAGAGATTGAAAAATCAATAGGAAGCCTGTCCCGAAAAGAAAAAATCCTTTTTTCCACGCCCCAAGGAACAGTATCAGATATTAAAGCGGGTATGGAGGCTTACATCGTCTTCATTGCAAAACGCTTTCCCCGATATGATCTGGAAACAGGCTTAAAGAGCCGGACACCGAGTTCATCGCCTGAATCCGCCGGCGGCAAACCCGCTGCCCAAGAAGAACTGCTTGCCATAGATGTCTCGGATATTGATCTTGAAGAAGACGGATTGTCCTCTGTTTCCGCTTCGGATGAGGAAACAGCGTCAGAGAAGCCGGAGACAGAACCCCAAGTCGCTTCCGTCGCTTTCTCGGAAGATGAATCGGAACCGGAAACAGAACCCCAAGTCGCTTCTCTCGGAATCTTGGACGAGGAAGACGGGCAGGAAGAAGAAGATTCGAAACTGTCTTTGTCTTCCGAGAAAGAAGAATCTGCTGATAAGAAATCTGAATCCCGACAGAAACAGGAAAAAAAGGAACCGGTATCTGCCGGCGTGAAGACAGCAGCGGATTCGGACTCGGCACAGTCCTATAAAGAAGATACCTATCAGGGACTTTTTGACGAGCTTGAAGACGCGTTTGAGTCCGGCGCAGACGCATCCGATCCGGAATCTGATGCTATATCCGACGAACCGGACCCTGAAATGTATTCGGCAGATACGGAGGAAAAACTTCTCTCTTCTCCTTCTCAGAAATCCCATCCCAAATTTCCCGAAACGCCTTCAAAAGCAATGTCCGCATCAGACAATTCTCAAACGTCTGTCATAAGCGAACCGGGCGGCTTTCCCGATACAGTGACCGAGGCGGCACCCCTCAGCGATTCGGCATCAGGCTTCCGGGATGAAGCACCTGGAGATATTGCAAAAGCCGATGTTTCCTCTTTTCATCCGGAAAAAGCCGGCAAACAGACCCTGCGGGTGGATGCCAGAAAAATAGACGCGCTGATGAATCAGGTGGGCGAACTGGTGGTCAGCCGTGCGTGGTTTTCGCAGTTGCATTCCGAAATGAAGGAATTGCAGCAGACAATTGCAAACGTACCGGGATTAGATCAGAAAATCATGAAGGGCGTAAAAGCCGTCACCTTCAGAATCAGCGAGGCGACTGTTGCCCTCGGACGGGTGGCAAACGAGCTTCAGGAAGGTGTGATGAAGGTCAGAATGCTGCCCATCGCCCAGTTGTTCAACCGATATCCGCGTCTGGTGCGTGATCTGATTCATAATGCCGAGAAAAAGGTCCGGCTGGAAATTGTGGGAGAAGAAACGGAATTGGACAAGATGGTTATTGAGGAAATCTCGGATCCGCTGATTCACATTATCCGAAATGCCGTTGATCACGGATGCGAGACCCTTGAAGAGCGGCGCTTTGCAGGCAAGCCCGAAGAATGCACTGTCAGATTGGAGTCCTACCATGAGAGCAATCACGTCGTTATCGAAATTTCGGATGACGGAAGGGGCATCAATCCTGCGATTATCAAACGTATTGCTTTGGAAAAGAATTTCTTTTCGACAGATGAATTAGATCGGATGAGTACCCGGGAACTGATTGCCGTCATTATGAAGCCCGGTTTTTCTACCGCAAACTATGTCAGCAAAACATCGGGCAGGGGCGTGGGCATGGATGTGGTGAAAAAGAATGTGGAAAAACTGAACGGCACCCTTGAAGTGGATTCGAAGGTCGGGGTGGGAACACGTTTCCGCATCAAGATTCCGCTCACGCTGGCGATTATCCGTGCGCTGCTGGTAAGGGTGGGAGCGGATATTTTCACGGTGCCGCTGGCGGCTGTGGAGGAAACGCTGCGGGTTTTTGAACACGAAATCACCATGATAGAAGGCATTGAAGTCATTCATCTTCGGGACGCCACGCTTTCTCTGCTGCGTCTTTCCGAGATTTTTGGCATCACTTCCAACTCGCCGGATCCCTACAAATCTTTTGTCGTTGTAGTGAATACGGGAATGCACCGGGTCGGGCTGGTGGTGGACGCGCTGATCGGACAGGAAGAAACCGTAATCAAGCCGCTGGTGGATTACTTGCAGGAAAAAAGCGGTTTTTCCGGCGCCACGATTCTGGGAGACGGACGCATCTCGCTGATTCTCGATGTCTATGAACTGGTGAATATGTCTATCGGCAGGCGCCTGAAAAGAAAGGAATATATGTCCGCTCAGGAAGGAGCGGAATTTGCTGTTCCTTTTAATATGACCATTCATTAATGCTGAAAATTCTCCGGAGTGCGGATGACATTTGCCGGTTAATCGTCAGCGGTCCCCGATCAAATTGAATTTGATTCCAACTATATAAAATAACAGATTATTTTAAAGTCACAAAATAAGGAAGATGGTATCTGTCATGCCTGAAAAAAAATCGGAAACAGAGTACGGAGCAAACAGAAAGGACCGGCTTGTTATCAGGGAAAACAGCATTGAATACGGCAAGAGCTTAAATATCGGCTATACACGGACCTGTAATTGCGGTACCACACATATAAACTGTATGAGCGCAAAGGAATGGCTGAAATCACAGCTTGGCGTATGGCAATTTTCTTATGAATCTCGAGATGTTCGCGATAAGAAGCTTCATCCTGCAACCTTTCCGATTTCGCTTTCAAAAAAAGTCATAGAACTGTTTTCCCATCAAGGCGAACTTATCCTTGATCCTTTTGTCGGAAGCGGAACAACGCTGCTGGCAGCGAGCGATACAGACAGGAATGCAGTTGGTTTTGACTTGCAGAAACACTACATAGATATTTGCGAAAACAGATTGGGCCAGCAAGCTGATTTGTTCAAAAATTCAAGACAGGTGGCTGTTCATGACGACGCACACAACATTCATCGTTATATTTCAAATGATACTTTAAGCCTGATATGGACATCGCCGCCTTATGCCAATTTGCTCAACCGCAAACGAAAAAATAAATCCAGAAGAGACCGGAATAACGAACAGCTCGGAAAGGTGGAACAATATTCACAAGATGAACGCGATCTCGGAACAATGTCCATAGAGGATTACACAAAAGCAATGGGCGATATTTTTGAATCTTTGCTTCTGTTATTGCGCCCAAAAGCACATTGCGTAATCAATGTGCCTGATATGTGGTGGGAAAATCAAAGAATCACCATCCATGTTTCACTTATCGAAGCGTTGCGGAAAAGAGGTTATGAACTGCGGAATATCATTATTTGGGACAGAACAAATATTGTCAATAAAATAGGTATCTTCGGATGGCCAAGCAATTACATTACGATGGGAATCACTTTTGAATATTTGCTTGATTTTTGGCGGCCGCCCTGCAACAAGGAAACCGAATCTCCCCTTGAGGGGGGATTCCTGGTCTTAACTTAATGGCATTGCGGCCGCATTCCCACGCAGAGCGTGGTAACGTAGAACGGGTTTCATCTATTTTCAGCTTTGGCGTTTTACTGTGCTGAAACTGTAGAACGGGTTTCATCTATTTTCAGCTTGGCATTGCTGAAATTTCGCCTTGCGGCTCATTTCAGCACTCCGGACCGCGGTTCCGGAGTGCTGAAATGAAATTTTAGCAAATGCTGAAATTTCGCCTTGCGGCTCATTTCAGCACTCCGCGTGGGAACGAGAGAATACGACGAAAAAATCAAGGGAAGACAGTTGAACCGTGACAGATAAGGCAAAAATAAAAGTTCTGGTTGTGGATGACGCAGCATTTATGAGAAAAGCCGTTCCTCAACTGCTGGCAGCAGACCCCGGAATAGAGATTGCAGGTTCTGCCAAAAATGGACTGGAAGCATTTGAAAAAATTCGTTTTCTGAAACCTGATGTGGTGACGCTGGATATAGATATGCCGATAATGGACGGACTGACTGCCGTCAAGCACATTATGATCAAAGCCCCGGTTCCGATTGTGGTGTTAAGTTCGATGTTTACCGACGGCGTGATTACGTTTGAAGCCCTGCGGCTCGGAGTGATGGATTTTCTCCCCAAACCATCGGGAAACGCTCCGGATATTGAAAAAACAAAACAGCACCTGATTGACCGTATCAAAATGGCAAGTTACATGGAACTCGGAAATGTTCGGAGAGTGCGCCTTCCCAAAAAATGGAGCGCGAAAGAACGGCTGGAAAATCTCTATCGTTTTTATCCTTTGGAATATCTTATTGTCATCGGCACAACAGTGGCGGGTCCCAATACAGTCATCCGTCTGCTTTCAAGGCTTTCGCCCATGATTCCGGCAGCAGTGATCGTGATGCAGGATATTTCATCCGAAATTGTCTGTGCTTTTGCAGAGCAGTTCAACCGGCATGTCACATGGCGGATTGAAGCGGCAAGGGAAGGCTTGCTGCCGGAACAGGGAACATGTTATATCTGTTCAAACGAACATGCGGTCCGGGTCCGGCTGAATGAAAAAGGAGATGTCTGTCTGAGCATGGGAGATGAGACCGGATATAAAAGGTCAAATCCGCTGAATCTGCTTTTTTCTTCGGCAGCCGAAATTTTTCATCAAAATACCATCGGGGTGCTGTTAAGCGGAATCGGCGATGACGGCGCGGAGGGTTTTGCCGCAATCAGAAAACACGGCGGCATCACCCTTGCCAAAGACACCCGCTGCTGTGTTTTTCCGAATCTCACAGACAATGCCATCAGAAAAGGGGTGGTTGACATTATATCAGACGATCATAAACTTGCCGGTATCATAGAATCGCTGACAGCTTCCCACTAAGAAACGACCAACTTATAAAAACCTGGTCATTTCTTTTCAGAATCAGAGCCCGGGTACTATACCGAATTTTATAGGAAATCCATGAACAGCAAAGCCACAATCATTCCCGTCGCAAGCGGAAAAGGCGGCGTCGGCAAAAGCATATTTGCCGCAAATCTTGCCATTGCTCTGGCACAAACGGGTCATTCCACAGTGGTGGCAGACCTTGATCTGGGCGGGTCCAATCTTTATACCTGTCTGGGGATGCCAAACAAATATCCGGGCATCGGCGATTATCTGAAATCAGGAGTCATTGAATTCAGTGATCTGATTGTGCAGACCCCGATTCCGAATCTGAAATTTCTTCCCGGAGACGGCAGAACGCCTTTTACGGCAAATATTTCTTATGAACAGCGGCTCCGGCTGATTCAGGAAATCAAAAAAATTTCAGCAAGATATATTATCCTTGATCTGGGCGCGGGAACGATGTTCAACACATTGAATTTTTACGGGCTTGCATATAAAGGCATGATGATAACGACTTTTGAAACGCCCTCGGTTATGAATCTTATCATGTTTCTGAGAAATTTCATGTTTCGGGTGATTTCCAACGGGGTCCGTCATAACCGGAAAGTCCTTGACATGCTGATAGCCACTTTTCAGCAGCCCATGACAGCTTCGTCCCGGGAGCCGCTGACTGTCCCTCATCTGCTGAAAAAGATCAAAGAGATGGACCCGGGTGCGGCGGCACAGCTTCAAAAGACATGCAGTTATTACAGACCCCGCATTATTTTCAATATGGGGGATCATCCTGACGAACTTCATATTCTTAAAAAACTGGATACAGCACTTGCAAACGGTCTTTCCCTGACTGCGGACTGGTTCGGTTTTATCTTTTTTGACGATGCGGTTCGCAGATCGGCAAAAAGAAAAGAAATTCTGATAGTCAAATATCCTGACAGCATTGCCGCCGAAAACATCAGACGTATTGCGGTCCGCGTCGCAAAAAGCTGGGACCGTCCGATTCCCGACAGCGCGCAACGGCTGATGGAAGATGCTCGGAAACAGTATCGGAAGAAGTGAAAATTGAGAATTGAGAATTGAGAATTGAACACATTTTATTTCTCAATTCTCAATTCTCAATTCTCAATTTAATTACGGAGGAATATCTTTGAAAGAACCGATCAATCTCCTGATAGTTGATGATTCCAAGCTGATGCGCCGGGTGATTGCAAAAATCTTTGATGCAGACGACCGGATTCGGGTGGTGGGAGAAGCAGGCAACGGAAAAGAAGCGCTGGAAATGATCCCTCAGCTGAATCCCGATGTTATCACGATGGATATCAACATGCCGGTCATGGACGGCCTCACCGCGCTCAAGCATATCATGATAAAACATCCCAAGCCCGTGGTCATGCTCAGTACGCTGACGCAGGAAGGCGCTGCTGTCACCTTTGACTCGCTCAAATACGGCGCGGTGGATTTTATTCACAAGCCTTCCAATCATCAGCCTGAAACTCTGGAAGAACAATGCCATACCATCATCAAAAAAGTGCTGCTGGCATCGCGTGTTGAAATCGGAGCGATTCGGTATCTCAGAACCGGCAAAACACAGAAGGCGGACAGGGGTTCATCTTCTCAAAATGTCAGTTGGATATGTGCAATAGGCACATCCGAAGGCGGATACGGCACGCTTTTGAAAATTATTCCTTATTTGGAACCTGAATTGCCGGCAGCCGTGGTGGTGGTCCTATACGAGGCTTCGCGCCATGTGGACGCATTTGCCCAGTATCTGAACGAAAACAGCAGCATCAGGGTCAAGCGCGCCGCAGACGGAGAAGCCGTTGAAGCCGGTTTCTGTTATCTCGTTTCCGGCAAACAGTATATCACGCTGCATTCTTTTTACGGCGAATATTCGCTGGCAGTAAATGCGGCGCCCTTTACGGAATCCGAAGGAGGCGTCAACACGCTGTTTTCCTCTCTTGCCGAAATCATGAAAGAACATGCGCTCGGCGTGGTGCTTTCCGGGTCCGGCGAAGACGGTATCGAAGGGCTTGCCGAGATCATCAGGAAAGGCGGAACTGCCATTGTTCAGGAGCCTAAGAACGCGCTTTATAAAGAAACGCCGACCATGGCGATTGAAAAATGCAAATCCGCGATTGTGATACCTGACAGCGATATTGCAGGAGGAATCAACAAAATATGTGCGGGGAAACATCAGAATTGACGGCACAGGAAGGGAAGAAATCGGAAACATCCGAAACCATCAGAGAGGAAGCGGAAGATATTATCATCAGTCATGTTTATGCCGGCATGGGAATGGGTATAATACCTATCCCTTTTGCGGATTTTGCCGGAGTCTCTCTTATTCAGTTGAATCTGATGAGAAAACTTGCCCAGTTATATCGTGTGCCGTTTTCCGAAGATATGGTGAAAAATCTGATCGCCGCGCTGATCGGAGGGGCTGCGCCGCCCTCGTTCAGCCGGTATCTGTTCAGTCTTGTGAAAGCGGTTCCATGGCTCGGAACGGCTGCGGGAATTACCGGCGCCGTTGTTGTGGGAGGAGCCTCAACGTATGCGGTGGGCAAGGTCTTTCAGCGGCATTTTTCCGAAGGCGGCACCTTTCTGACATTTGATCCTGAGAAAGCCAGAAAATTTTACGCTGAGATGTTCCGGGAAGGAAAGGAAGCAGTCGGGCGGGGGTCAGGGGTCAGAGGTAAGTCCCCTGACACCTGACCCCTGGACACCTGACACCTGGACCCCTGATTTCAAAGGAAACAACAATGTTTATTGAAGCCTGTATTCTGGCTGCCGCATTCGGAGGCGGTTCGGAATTACTCAAAAAATTCAGAAACAGGATGCAGAAGCTGAAAAAACAGGAAGAATCGGCACAAGCCCCCGCTCATCAGAAAGTTGTAAAACCGCTTTTCAAGCGGTTTGAGCGATTTGAAAAATCGCTTTACGATCTGAAAACGCGGGGCAGTGATGCTGCTGAAAAAAACCTTCCTGTCATAAAGCGGGCTATTCACCTGATTCAGACAATATCAGCGCCCGTCACCGATCCGGAACAGTTCGGAAAAGAAGTGGACCGCTCACTTTTTCTTTCGCTGGCAGCCGCCGGCATCTCTGTTGCCGGCGCATTGTTCCGGCATCTGTTAAGCTTCATCGCCGCGCTGCTTGTGCTGTATGCCAGTATTCCGATTTTCAGAGCGGCATTCTATGCTGTTTTCAAGGAAAAACGTATCAGCAGAATTGCACTGATTGACTCCTTCGCGGTCATAGCAATGATCGTCTCCGGCTATTACATCGGCGCATCTTCAGCTTCGGCGGCATATTTCGGGGCGCAGAAACTGCGGATGATGGCAGAGAATCAATCAAAAAAGGCATTGCACAATATTTTCGGAGACCAGCCCCGCTGCGTATGGATTTTAAAAGACGGCGTGGAGATAGAATCGCCGCTGGAATCATTGCAGGCGCTGGATATTGTTGTTTTCAGCGCGGGCGAACTGATTGCCGCCGACGGTATCGTTGTGTGGGGAAATGCTTCTGCGGATCAGCATATACTGACAGGAGAATCACAGCCTGCGGAAAAAGGTGTCGGCGACCGGGTTTTTGCCGGTACGCTTCTGTTATCCGGCAAAATTCATATTCAGGTGGAAAAAGCGGGCAAAGAGACGGTTGCCGCAAAAATTGCCGAGATATTGGAAAACACAGCGCGCTTCACCGATGTTATCGAATCGGCGGGGCAGGAGGCGGCTGACACATCGGTGATTCCGGCATTGGCGCTCAGTGCCGGGGGATTTCCCTTTGTGGGTGCCGGGGGAAGCGTGGCATTGCTTTACGGTGATTTTCTGGTCAATATGCGGCTGACCGCGCCCATCGGTATGCTGAATTTTTTACAGATCGCCTCACAGGAAGGCATTCTCATCAAAGACGGACGTTCATTGCAGTTAATCCCCCGTGTGGATACGGTCGTCTTTGACAAAACCGGCACGCTGACATCGGATCAGCCTCATGTCTCATATATTCATACTTTCAACGGCAGGGATGAAACAGCGGTTTTGTCCTGCGCCGCGGCAGCGGAATACAGGCAAAGCCATCCCGTTGCAAGGGCGATTCTCGAAGAAGCCCGAAACCGCAGCCTGACAATTTCGGATATTGATGAAGTTGCGTACAGGGTCGGTTACGGAATTACGGCTGAAACAGGCGGAAAAAAGATTCAGGTGGGCAGCGACCGTTTCATGCTTATGCAGAAAATCAGCCTGCCGGAATCTTTTGACGCCATACTGAAACAGGGAGATGAAAGGGGATGTTCCTTTGTCTGTGTCGCTGTTGATGGCTGTCTTATCGGTGCCGTTGAACTGGAGCCGACGGTGCGTCCTGAAACCGCAGAAGTGCTGAGGAGATTAAAGCGCCGCAATATCAAATTCTGTATTATTTCAGGCGATCATGAAAAACCGACCCGGGCCCTGGCAGCGGCGCTGGGAATTGACTCTTTTTTTGCCGAGGTTTTACCGGAAAATAAAGCAGACCTGATTGAATCGCTTCGGAAACAGGGCAGGAACATCTGTTTTGTGGGCGACGGGATTAACGATTCCATTGCCCTGAAAAAGGCGGATGTATCGGTTTCCATGCGGGGCGCTTCCACCATTGCAACAGACAGCGCCCAGATTGTGCTGCCGGACGGGAGTCTGAAAAAACTCCCGGACCTGTTTGATCTGGCATATAATTTTCAGGACACGCTGAAAAACACTTTTTTTGCGGTAAGCACCCCGATGATATTGGGGATCGGCGGTGTGTTTTTTGCGGGCTTGGGACTTCACGGCATGATTGTGCTGTTTATAACAAGCGTGGCATCGGGCGCGGCTGTCAGCATAACGCCTCTGCTGACATACCGGAAAGAAAAAGATAAATAAGGCTGTGTGCAGCTTTGATTTTCGGCAGCGGTGCAGAACTGCCTCGGCTGAAAACAGATACCTATTTTCAGCTTGGGCGTTTTACTGAGGATGCGCTTTAGAACGGGTTTGTCTGTTTTTAGCCGGGCCGTTTTACTTTGCTGAAATCTGTTCTTAGCCCGGGCGCAGCGAAATTTTAGCTGTAGAACGGGTTTGAAACCCGTTTTACTGTAAAACAGCTGTAGAACGGGTTTGAAACCCGTTTTACTGTAAAACAGCTGTAGAACGGGTTTAAAACCCGTTTTACTTTGCTAAACTAATCTTATAAAATGGCTCATTTCAGCACTCCGGATGCTTAGGAGTGCTTTACTCGGAGGTATCAGGTATGAAAAGGATTGAAAAGTTGTTGGAACGGATTATAACGAGGGTAAATCTCAATCTTCGTGACGCTTCCTTTGACGTGAGACCCTATATCCGTGACATCGTTCCTTTGGATCAGTTGATGAAGTTCTACGCATTTTACGGCATTTCGCCCAACCATCCCATTCACTTTCATTTCAGCAATTCAAATCTTGCGGGGAGCTATTTTCTGGGGCAGTGCAAAGTTGACAATTCCGTGCTTTACAAAAGCGACATACGGGGAGACGAACTCAAAGAAAAAGGAGCTGTTTTTCACTTCCGGGGAACAGACATTCAGTTGGAAGACGATGAAGTCATCTGGATTAAAGACAGTTTTCTGATAAAAACGCTGGTTCACAATTACTCCCACAATCCGGAAAAATTAGACCTTTTTCTGATCAAAAACTCAATCGCGGCGCATTATGCCAACATTCACGGCTCTCCGATTGAGGGATGTTTTCTGGGACCTTTCAGCACTGTTGATCTCTCAAGTCTTCATGACTGTGTTGTGGGCGCATTTTCCTATTTGCAGGTCGGCGAACTGTCTCATAAGAAAATCAGGCCCGGGCGCATCTGGATCAGAGCAAAAGACATGTTTGACTTTGACTACCGCTACAATCCTGAGATATTGAGGAAATATATTGCCTTTGAGCCTGGCAAAGGCACGATGGGCATGTTCATGGACTTTGCCGAAGATCGCAAGCTGGATTTTCAGAGGCTCTATGATGTGGTTCATCTGGACCCGCATATTTCAATGCCCAAAGGCGCTTCGATTAACCGCTATGCCCTGCTGAAAGGCAAAAATCATATCAGTGAAAATGTGCTGGTGGCGCAGCGGGCGTTTTTGGAAAGCGCATGGCTCGGAAAAGGAGCAAACGCTCAGGAAAATTGCTGCATCAGTTATTCCCGCCTTGAAAGCTTTGACATCACCGCGCACGGGGCAACCATTATCTATGCTCATCTGAAGAATAAGGTCTTTGTGGGCTTCAATTCATTTTTGCAGGGAAAATCAGATACGCCCCTCGTTATCGGAGAGGAAAGCATTGTCATGCCTCACACCATCATTGATATGAAAGAGCCTGTCAGCATTCCGCCCCGGCATCTCGTGTGGGGATATATCCGAAACAATAATGATCTGAAAGAACACAGTATTTCCCTTGAAGACCTCGCCAAAGTCAGCGGAGAAATTTCCATAGGAGCCATGCGTTTTAAGGGTTCAGGCGAGCAATTCGTGAAGGCGTTTCAGCACCGGGTGGAACACATATTGGAGGCAAACGGCGCGTTCTTTGACGGTGAAAAAGGCAGAGGACATGCCCAGAAAGGGCAGGAAATTTCTTTTAATATTATACAGCCTTATCCGGAAGGTCCCTTCAAAGGCATCTATCCCGCGATAGACATCAATCCGTGAGGAATTGAGAATTGAGAATTGAGAATTGGAAGTGTTTTATTTCTCAATTCTCAATTCTCAATTCTCAATTAAAACATGAAAGCGATACAACAGCCTTTATTATTTCCCCTTATCACCTTTTCTGCTACGCTGCTGCTCTGGGAATTGCTTGCGCTCCACAGCGGCTGGAGCGAACAGGTTTTTCCGGGACCCGTAAAAGTCTTTGTCGGTATGTGTGAATTGATTTGCAACGGTGCCATGCTCCGCCATGCGGTTGCCAGTCTTTTCCGAGTGACAGCAGGATTTTATCTGGCGATTTTGTTCGGTATTCCTCTGGGTATTCTTCTCGGACGCTGGCGCACAGCCCAGCAGTTTTTAAATCCGCTGATTCAGTTTCTGCGACCGATTTCGCCTCTGGCATGGATTCCGCTTTCCATGCTCTGGTTCGGCATCGGCGACAAGCCCGCGGTGTTTCTGATTTTTCTGGCAAGCTTTTTTCCGCTCGTTGTCTCAACTACCGCAGCGGTGCAGTCCATCAATCCGGTGTATTTTCATGTCGCGGCGAATTTCAACTTCAGCCGATACGAAGTCGTGACAAAAATCATTATTCCGGGGATGCTGCCCTCAGTGCTGACCGCGCTCAGGATTACCGTCACCATTGCATGGCTGGTGGTGGTGGCTGCGGAAATGATTGCAGTAAAATCCGGTCTGGGCTATCTGATATTGGATTCCCGCAACGCGCTGAGAATGGATTATGTCATGGACGGCATGATAGTTATCGGGGCAATCGGATTGCTGCTTGATTATGTGATGACACGCTTAAATCGGATTGACTCTATCGCGTGGGCTTCGGTGGGAGGCAGATAAGCAGCCGGTATTTTGAAGCAGAAAGAGGTAAAAAAAAGATGATAAGAGTTATTGGAAAAGCAAATGAAGTTTGGACATTGAAGAAGATAGAGTCATTGCTTTATCTTGAAACAGAGTTTATAGAAAAACAAATCCGTAATACTCAGGATAAAATAGGAGAGTTTGAACGCAGATACGGAAAAACAGGGCAACGCTCTCTTTACGGGTTTGTTGACGATATGGAACTTTTAGAATGGGAAGGAGAAATTGAGACCATCAAACGCTTGGAGAAGAAATTAACATCGCTTAAAGAGATAAGCTTTGAATATGAATGACTATATTTCAAATTCAGATAGTGTTGCAGTGATGAATTTTATCCCTGTGTCATTCTGAGCGCAGCGAAGAATCTCAGTAAAACGGATTTATCTGTTTTCAGCCTTGGCCGTTCTGCTTTTAATCAGTAAAACGGGTTTTTGAAACCCGTTCTACTTATCTGTCATTCTTTAATCAGTGAAACGGGTTTGAAACCCGTTCTACTTATCTGTCATTCTTCGCTGCGCTTAGAATGACAGCGACAGGATTCATCAATTGAAATTTTAAACTCATGGGACATATCATCATCAAAAATTTGCAGAAAGAATACATTGAGCGGCGGAAAGTCAACCGCAGTCTTGAATGCCCTTATGTTGCCTGCGGAGAAGCCAATGTTGTTTTTGAAAATATCAATCTCGATTTTGAGGAAGGAGAAATGGTCTGTATTCTCGGACCTTCAGGCTGCGGGAAAACTACCATGCTCCGTATTATCGCGGGCTTTGAAAAAGCCAGCGCCGGCAATGTCATTATCAATGAAAAGACCGTTACGGGACCCAGTTCGGATCATATTTTTGTCTTTCAGCACAATGCCTTACTGCCATGGCTCACGGTCTGGGAGAATGTGGAACTGGGGCTTCGGCATCTGAAAGATGAGACAAAAAAAAAGGGAGGCATTCAGGAATACATCAGCATGGTTGAATTGGATGGATTTGAAGACAACTATCCCTACCAGCTCTCCGGCGGAATGCAGCGCAGAGCGGAACTGGCGCGGGCTTTGGCTGCGGAACCGGATACGCTTTTCATGGATGAACCTTTTTCGGGCTTGGATTTTCTCACTCACATGAAGATGCGGGAAGAAGTCGTCAACATGCACCAGTATATCGGGAAAACGGTCGTCATTGTCACCCACGACATTGACGACGCCCTGATTATGGGAGACCGCATTGTGGTTATGAACGGCAGACCCGCCTATATCAAACTGACGCGAAAACTTGACTACCCCCGTCCCCGCAATTATGAAAATATGCCGGAACTGAGCGAATTGAGAAACGACCTTTTCTTCATGCTGGGTGTCAATTATGCTGTTTAGATATCTTGTGCTTTTATCCTCGGGCGGGAAAATCTCTCGCATTCCCCTGCCCTGGCGCATCGGCGTCCTCGTCCTCGGCTGGCTGATTTTTATCTCAGTTCTTCACTACCGGCTCAACGGAGAGCATGAAAAAAGGCAGGTCATCCGCATGGGATATATGCCGGTGATTATTTGCCTCATTTGCGGAAATGGCGGAGGCGCTGAGGAATGACAAGATTCAGGTTGCCTTCATGATTGCGCCCCTGTCAGTGGTTCTCAGACAGCAGGGCGAAGATGTGAAAGTCATTTACATCGGCAATCGGCACGAAAGCACGCTGGTAGTCAGGAAAGATTTGAATATAAAGGAACTGAAAGACTTATCCGGCAAAACCCTTGCGGTTCCGATACGTTATTCCGGACATCATCTCAGCATCCTGCAACTGATGGAAAAGCACGGACTGACAGGGCAGATTAAAATTGTGGAGATGAATCCGCCGGATATGGCGGCTGCCTTGTCTTCGGGCGCTTTGGACGCGTATTATGTCGGCGAACCTTTTGCCGCGCAGACCGTCAGAAGCGGAGACGCCAAAGTTCTTTACTACGTTGAAGATGTATGGCAGTATTTTATCTGCAATCTGGCATTAGTCAAACAGAATCTGATTGAAAGTCATCCCGATGTTGTCAGAATGCTGGTTCAGGGCGCGGCGCGTGCGGGTCTGTGGGCAAAACACAACAGCAAAGAAGCCGCACGTATCGCCTCACGCTATTGGAATCAGCCGGTTGAGTTGGTGGAATATGCGCTTACTACTCCCGAAAACCGCATCGAATACGGGCGATTTGTCCCCAAGCAGTCGGAACTTCAGCACATTGCAGATTTGATGAGACATTTCGGCTTGATTGAGAATAATAATATCGAGGGCTTGGTTGAGGATCATTTTGCAAAAGAAGCGAATCTTGAAGGCATTACGGATGTCGGGAGCATTTTAATTGAGAAGTGAGAAGTGAGAAATGAGCGCATCCGCCACTGTCATTCTGAGCCTACCGCCTGTCATTCCGAGCGGAGCGAAGAATCTCCGCTTCCGCATCATCGCCGTTTTTTCTTGACATATTCAAAAAAAAGAATATAAACCTCAAAAATATGCCTTATTCCGCTTTCAGATATCCGTCTGTGTATGTCTGTGTGCGTCTGCGGCAAAAAAAACAAAAGCGGATCACTATAAAGCCAAACCTGTCGTGAGGCAGGGACGGAAAGCCACGGGTCTTATTAAAATGAAAGACAGCCGGGTTGCTGAAATAAAAAGCAGCCCGGCTTTTTTTATTTGTGCGAAGGTAACAAAAATCCCCCCTTGAGGGCGGTCCGTAGGGGTAAGCCCCCGTGCTTACTCTTTTGGTGGGGTTCGCAAGCCCCCGTGCTTACTCTTTTGGTGGGGTTCGCAAGCTCACCCCACCCTACTTGTCCGTGAACAAGGGCAACCACAGGGGGTTGCCCCTGCAAAAGGGGGATTTGCGTACAGGATTTTAAATGTTTAACTTATCGAAAAAGGAGGCACAAAATGAAACATCTCGCAAGTTTTATTCAACACAGAGCCGAAGGTTTGCTGCTGCGGCTGATGATTCTGCTGGCAGCAGCAACGGTATTGACGCCGGGAACGCACGTTCTGCCGGTGCAGGCGGCAGAGCCGGTTATGGTCAAAGATATCGGGAAACCCGGATCAGTGGATTCATCCCCTTACGGTATCACTGAGGTCAACGGAACGCTTTTCTTTTTTCTAAATAATCACTACAGTTTCAATACTGAATTGTGGAAAAGCGACGGTACTGAAGCCGGAACGGTTTTAGTCAAAGACATGAAAAGTTATGTTTATTATGATAATCTTATCAACATAAACGGAACGCTTTTCTCTGCGGCAGATGACGGGACGCACGGCACAGAGCTGTGGAAAAGCGACGGCACCGAAGCCGGCACTGTTTTGGTCAAAGACATCGATCCCGAAGGAGATAGTTTATACGATTCTAATTTTACCAACGTAAACGGAACGCTTTTCTTTGCGGCAGATGACGGCATTCATGGTGAAGAACTGTGGAAAAGCGACGGCACCGAAGCCGGTACTGTTTTGGTCAAAGACATCAATCCCGGATGGAGCGATTCATCTCCGGATGATTTTATCAACATGAACGGAACGCTTTTCTTTGCGGCAGACGACGGCACTCACGGCACAGAGCTGTGGAAAAGCGACGGCACTGAAGCCGGCACCGTCATGGTTAAAGACATCAAG
>JFJP01041315.1_pt1 | contig 17193 bp, 13 predicted proteins | sample 431651 | NCBI WGS metagenome assembly JFJP01 (sample SAMN02602958, study PRJNA72255) | Microbial mat metagenome, whole genome shotgun sequencing project. | biome: fresh water; feature: sink hole; material: water; isolation source: purple microbial (photo- and chemosynthetic) mats found in... | reverse complement strand
AACGCACTTCGCCTTTAAGCAGCATTAATTTGCGTGCATAATTTGGCAATTTGGTAAAATCCGATTCCAACGCATCAATAGTTGCTGTACTTACCCGATAAATAAAATTTTGCTCGGAATAAACAGCATCCGTCGGAAAAATTTCCAATTGTGCCGTTTTTCCGCCACTCCATTGGTTATAGATTTGGTCGGCTGCGTGTAAAATGGTTAATTTCATTTCAAGGATTTAATAAAATTAGTCAGCTAAAAGCATTATCCAATAAATTTAACACAATCATCGCTGATGTATTTTTGTTTATCGGTTATCCAATTTGGTAATCCGGGCGATTGAACTGTTTTTTCTTCGCTTTCAGCTTGTGCTACCTTTTTGTTTAATTCTAAAAGCTGTTGTAGCATATCCTTTTTTGCATCGAAACCATACGCTTCAATTACGGCACTATCCAAATCGGTGTGTAAATCTTTAAGTATGTTTTTGCCCGGTTTTTCTATAACTCGATACACATCGCGCAAAGTCGATTTATTATTTTCCATGATTGCATTTCGTTCGTCGCGCAAGTTTTTTGACAATTTTGCAATTTTTGCAATTTGCTTTTCGGTAGGTTTTTGTGGCCACGGAAAAGTGTCCCAACAAGAGTTTGTGTTAAATCGAAATGTTTCGCCTAATGTTGTGCCTGTTGTTTTAATCCACACCCAAAACAAATTCGACTGCAAAATTCCAAATGAATAATTGTCTTCGAAGCCAAAAAATGAAACTGTTTGATTAGGAGTAATTTCCGCAGAAATAAAAGTAAAAATTGGTCGTAACATAGTTTGTGAAGCAGCAATATATCTATGCATTTTCGATTTAAATAATAACATATCTTTTCTTCCATACGATAAATGCCACCAACTATTATAAAAATTAATATGATGTTTATTTGTTTTTGCCTTTCTGTTTTTTAAAGTAATTAGTTCATTTTCCTCTTCTTGTTTTCTTGCTTTAGACTTTCTATCAGGTAAAACAACTTTTTCAATTATTTTATATAACTCTTTAAACGATGACGCTTCATTAACATCTTTTAGTGTGAAATCAATAACAAATCGTTTTGGTTGCGATTTTCTATTTGAAACTAATTCATCGCCAATTAAAAAAGGTTTTAAAACTTCGCAATAATTTGGATGCTTTTTTAGTATATCTTGAGCTTTTGAAACAGGCAAAAGAAATCCATTATGTCCGTGTGTTTGTCCTTGAAATACCATTTTGGGTTTTCGGTTACATTCCAACACTTTTGCTTTTGAAACATCGGTATTTAAACTTAAACTGCTGTTAATAGTTTCTATAGTATGCAATACCAATTCCTCTTTTTCATTGGCAACATATAAATTTTTCAATCCATCTTTTTTTCCATTTTTCCACGAAGCGATTGAAACATATACTGCAGCTTCGCCCGACCACTTTTGCGACGAAACGGCATCTACGATAGTTCCTCCATTATTTACAATGTAATCCAAACTGCCTTCGCGGCTATAATTCTGGCGTATTGTATTGGTACCCACCAATCCGGCGAAGCAATTTTTTTTCAGTTCTTTATGTGCTTTATAAAACCAATACACGCAAAAATCGGCTCGCCCCGGAACTTGCTTATAAACATTTCTAAGTTTGTTAATATATTCTTTCCCAAATTCTGCCTGCATTTTGTTCTTGCTTTGATACGGTGGATTTCCAATGATTGCATCTACTTCGGGCCATTGCCTTTCTGTACCGTCTTGGTTTAAAAGTGCATCGGCACAAATAATATTATCATCTAAATTGTCCAATGGAAGTGCGTCCGAATTGTCAGAACTTTCTTTTATAGAAAGCTCTTTGGCAATCATTAAGGTAACTTTAGCAAGTTCTACGGCATACGGTTTAATGTCGATACCGTAAAATTGCTTGGTACTTACATAATTACCGGCTTCAAAGAATTTTCTAAATTCTTCTGCTTGTTCTCTTGTTTTTGCATTTTCTCGAATTAAAGTTAAAAGCGTTTTTTCCAATCGTTTTATCTCTTTAAATGCAACAAACAAGAAATTTCCGCTACCGCAAGCCGGGTCGAGTACTTTAAAACTGCGCAGTTCTTTTAATAGTGTATAGTATTCGGGCAAGGTTTCGGCTTTTTCTATTCGCTCCAACCACGGATTAATTATTGCAGGATAAACAATTTTGCGAATATCTATTTCATGCGTATAGTGTGCTCCAAGTTGGTGGCGTTCATCGATTTCCAAAGCACTTTCGAAAATAGAACCAAAAATTGCCGGATTTACATTTTGCCATTTACGTAAAGCTGCTGTTTGAAAACGCTCCAATTCAAACCGCGTTAGCTCCAAGCGGTTTACTTCTAAAAACAAACCGCCGTTAAAATAATCGACACCTTTATATATACCACCTTCGGTAATACCTTTTGTATTCATTTCTTTAAACAAATTACCAATAAGGTCAAATGAACTTGGCACAACTCCCGGTTCGTTTGCTGCTTTACTTAAACATTCATTTATAACATAAGAAAATAAATGATTGGGCAACAAACCAATGTCTTCGGCAAACATCGAAACTACACATTGCATACAATATATAAGTGCCTTTTTTCTTTCGATACCTCTTTTAATCATCGACCGAAAAGCGTAACCTACTTCTTTTACTACGCTTTCAGTTATTTCTTCTTTATTATAACCCCATTTAACCAACTTCGGAATTGGTAATAAAAAGTTTAAATTCTGTCGACGTTCTGTAAGTTCGTCCAATGCTAATATTTCAACCGGGTCGTTAATATCGGTATCAAAATCATAAATCCAAAACTCATCGAAATTGCATAAAATTACATATTGAGGGCGATTAGGCACAAGATTTTCCCAGTATTTGAATGCCTGTTGGTAATGTTTGGTAAGATTTTCACCACGCTTTTTCATTTCTATCAATATGCGCGGTTTCCATACCAAATCGGCAAAACTTGTACTTTTATTAGCGGCGTTTTTTATACGAAACTCGCAATCGGCACCGGCACCTTTTAATCCCTCTGAATAACCCAAAGCCATAAAAAAGTGATCGAGAAAAATTTGAGCTTCTCCTTTTTCATCCCCTTTAATATGTTTTTTTGTATAATCTACAAATTGTTGTATTGATTGTTCAGTCATTTCGTATTTTGTTTCTGTTTATTCAATTTTTCTATAAGCTATTACAAGCTGTTTTTTTGAAATAAAATTTTGCAAAGCCCAAAGCTACTCCTACTTTTTCTTTTTAATCGGTTTAATAAAAGTGCTTCGTTTTTCATAATTCTGCGATAAAACTTTGGGTGCTTTATTTTCTTCGGCTTCAGTACGCGGACGACGTGCTTTATTTTCGTCGGTTGTAGTGCGAGGACGAGGGGCTTTAACAATTTTTGGCGCCTCATTTTCGTCGGTTCCCGATCGCGGACGAGGCGCTTTGGCAGTTTTATCGGCAGCAGCTTGTTCGCCTCGTTTATAAATTATTAAGCCGTTCAAAAAATTTCGCAAAATTTGGTCGCCGCAAGGTTTAAAATTTTCGTGGTCTTCGGCTCTAAATATGCCCGAAAGCTCAGTTTTTGTAATTCTGAAATCGACTAAACCTAAAATATGTACAATATCATCGTCGCGAAGCTGCAATGCCACGCGCAATTTTTTCATTACATCGTTGTTATTCATCTGTTTATTGTTTTTTAAAGTTGAAAACCCCACCTCCTTGTTTCAATAAAAACTCGGAATAATTAATTTCGCCGGCAGCGTTTTTTTGAAACTGAATTACAATGCCTGCTTGCTCAAATCTGAATTCAGAAGTACTTACTGCATCTAACTTAAGTGCTTGTTGTCCGTCGCCTTGGGCAAACAATTTGCCTTCGGAAACAAAAAAAGTAATTTTGATAGGAATTTGAGGCGAAGCAAATATACCTACATATTTTTCGAGTTCAGCCACCGGAATATCAATAAATTGGATCGAAAAATCCGGAATTTCGAACGGCATTTTGTAATAGGCAAAAAGTATGGTTTTTAGTATTTCGTTCAGTGAATATTCCAACCCGTTGGTTGTAATGCTGATAGCAAGTGAATCGTTGGCAAAATAGGCTGCTTGCGAATTAAATCTATCGATAGAACCGCCATGTCCAAAACCGGAAACAGCAAAAAACGGAATAGGAAAAAGCCCTTTCCCGAAACCATTATTTAGCGTTTTCATTTCGGTTAAAGAAGTTTCGCCTACTAATTTGCCTTGAAAAAGTGCTGCATAAAACTTATTCAAATCGCTTGGTGTCGAAACCAATGCACCGGCACCTCCCGGAATACTCATATTGGTTTCGGGTTCTTTAACCCACTTATTACCGTCAAATTTATACGAAAACGCTTCGTTGCTTTCAGGTTTTATGGCACCGCCGTAATTGGTACGTGTTAAACCTAATTTAGTAATTATTCGTTCGTTAAGTATTTCATTATAAGGCTTTTTTGATAGCTCTTCAACTATAAAACCAAGCAAGACATAATTTGAATTCGAGTATTCCGATTTTTCACCGGGTTGAAAGGCTGGTTTAAAATTTGCGATTTTTTGCAAAATGTCTTTTTTCGAAAGTTCCGATTGGTAATAAGTTAAGTAATTTTCGTCGGAAGTAAAACTGTAAATTCCGCTCGAATGATTGAGCATTTGCGCAATGGTTATTTTGTCCGCATTCGGAATTTTGGAATAAAACTTCGAAAGCTTTGTTTCCAAACTTAACTTTTTCTCTTCAATAAGTTGAAAAATAAGCGTGGCGGTAAAAGTTTTGGAAATAGAACCAATTCTGAATTTTGTTTCGGCATTATTTTTCAGGTTCTGTTCAACCGAAGCATAACCAATGGATTTAGCATACATTGGCACATTCTTTTTATAAACCGAAACACTTAACATGGCTTTATTAAATTTTGCCAATTGATCGAAATATTGGTTCAACTTTGCAGTATCTTGCCCGTAACTTACAGTAAATAAGCAAATAGTAACGAGAAAAGATAAGAAATATTTATAGTGTTTCATAACAAAAATAGTTTTAATTATTTATGAATACAAAAATTCAAATGCAATCGAATATTGTCGCAATTTACGACTAAATTTCAACATAATAAAGCATAAACGGGCAAACTTAGGCTAAAAAATTTGCTTGCATTGCCAACTCAAATGCATTTAATAAAGACTTGCAAATCTTTTTTTCTACAAATTTCTTCAAATTGAATTAAATAACTTAATTTTGCGGTATTATTTATTGTACCGAAAACCGTGAGTTTTCAAAGGAAAAACAGAAATATATAAACAGAAAAACATGTCGAAATTACCGGAAATTCAACAATTTATATTCAAAAAAGAAAAGAAAGTGCGACCTACGGCCGAGGCTAACGGGTTGAAAGTATATATTGAAACGTATGGCTGCCAGATGAATGTGGCTGACAGTGAGTTAATTGTAGCCATATTAAGCGATGAAGGCTATACCACCACCGACGACTATAAGCAAGCCGATATTGTATTTATGAATACCTGCTCAATTCGCGACAATGCCGAGCAGCGAGTTAGAAACCGCTTGCATGTATTCAAACACATGAAAAAATCGAACCCCGATTTGCTAATCGGTATTTTGGGCTGCATGGCAGAGCGTTTGAAGGAACAATTGTTGGAAGAAGAAAAATTAGTCGATTTGGTGGTTGGCCCTGATGCCTACCGTAATTTGCCTATGCTTATTGCAAAAGCCGAAACCGGACAAAAAGCGGTAAACGTACTGCTTTCGCGCGAGGAAACTGCGACAATATGTGCGCTTATTGCGTTGTGCCCTTTACACGAGGCAGAGAACGAAGCCGAGCACCGCACACTATTATAGATGAAGTAAAAGAACTGATTGAAAACGGTTTTAAAGAAGTTACCTTGCTTGGGCAAAATGTTGACAAATACAGCTGGAATGAAGGCGAAGTTACTTTTGCACAACTACTTGAACAAGTGGCACTTTTAAGCCCAAGTTTGCGTGTTCGATTTTCGACCTCGTACCCACAGGATATGACCGACGATGTATTGCACATGATGGCAAAATACTCCAACATTTGCAAATACATCCATTTGCCCGTACAGCACGGCAACAACCGAATATTGGAAAAAATGAAACGCGGATACACACGCGAATGGTATTTAAACCGCATTGAAGCAATAAAGAAAATTGTACCCGAATGTGCCGTTTCGAGCGATTTTATAACCGGCTATTGTTCCGAAACCGACGAAGAGCATCAAGAAACTTTGTCGCTCATGGAATTGGTACAATTCGAGTTTTCGTATATGTTTAAATATTCGGAGCGCCCAAATACCTTTGCTGCACGCAATTACCCCGACGATGTTAATGAGGAAACAAAAATTAGCAGACTAAACCAGGTAATTGAAATGCAAAACAAACTTTCGCTTGAAAGCAATAAAAAAGATATAGGAAAGGTATTTGAAGTTTTGGTTGAAGGTAAATCGAAAAAATCGGATGCCCGAGTTTTTGGAAGAAATTCGCAAAACAAAGTGCTTGTTTTCGAAAAAGGCAACCATATGCCGGGCGATTACGTAATGGTAAAAGTTGTGTCGTGTACTTCGGCAACTTTAATGGGCGAATTGGTTTAACAGTAATTATAACCAACCTATTGTATTTAAAAACATTAGCGTATTAATTCTTTAACTATGAAATCGTACTTAAATTTAGTTTCGTTTACAATCATTGGTTTTTATATCGGATTTTTAATTTTTGGCAAAGTTAAAGGTGTTAATATCAGCTTTAAAGAAGCACTAACCGGAATAAGCCCCGAATACGGCATTTTAAATAAAACTGCCGACGATTTGCTTACCACCGCCCGTTTAAAAATGTTGGCAACTGCCTTTGTTGGTTTTTTTGTGGGTGTTATTTTATTGGTTATAGGTAAAATAACCGAAAAAAGGCAAGCTTCGCAAATGGAATAAAAAAAATAGCGCAATTTTCGGTTGCGCTATTTTTTTTGTATGTATTTAGCAAAATGCTACTTATTCTTTTGTTGTTTAGCCATTTGTTCCAAACGCTCTTGGAATTTCGATTTTACCACCGGTTTTTTCTTATTCTCATGAATTTTCTTCAAAACCTCTTCATCGTTTACCATTCGGCGAATTGCTATGGTTTGAGCATAGGTTATAATATTTGCAACAAAATAATAGTAACTTAAGCCCGATGAGTAGCTGTTAAACCAAAATACCATAAACACCGGCATGGAGTACATCATAAATTTCATACCCGGAATAGCCGAGTTAGAATCCATTTGTGCACTGTTAACCAGGGTTGTAAGTACAATAGAAGCTGCCATAAGCAAGGTAAATAAACTTACGTGGTCGCCATAATATGGAATATTGAACGGTAGGTTATAAATAGAATCGTAGGTAGAAAGGTCGGTTGCCCACAAAAATGCTTTCTGCCTAAGCTCAATAGATGCCGGGAAAAATTGGAACATGGCAATTAAAATAGGAAACTGTAATAACATTGGTATACAACCGCCGGCAGGATTTACTCCGGCTTTTTTATACAATGCCATGGTTGCTTGCTGACGTTCCAAGGCTTTTTCTTTCGGAATTTTTGCATTAATAGCATCAATTTCGGGTTTAAGCACACGCATTTTGGCGGTAGAAAGATACGATTTATAAGTAAGCGGAAAAATTACGACCTTAATAATAATAGTAAGCACCAAAATAAGCAAACCAATATTGCCAATATAACTGCTTAAGAAGTTAAAAAGCGGAATAATTGCATAGCGGTTTACCCAACCTATAATTGACGCACCGAAAGGTATAAGTCGTTCCATTTCAATGTCGTACTCTTTAAGAATACTAAATTTATTTGGTCCGAAATACCACTTATAGCCAATTTTTTGCGCATTATTTTCACCTTCGAAAGGTGCTACCATATCGGCAGTAAAATGTTTTAAGTATTTGCTGTCGGCAATTAATTTATGCTCAACTTTACCGCTAACAAAAAACGTATCGGCAATAAGTACCGCCGAAAAAAACTGCTGTTTAAATGCCACCCACTTAACACGCGTTGCCAAACTTTCACTGTCGTCCTTTGTTTCCGTCAAATAATCAACTTCATCTTCATGAAATTTATAATACAAGCCGGTTCTTTCTCCTTCGGTTTTATGACCTTTTTCGTGTGCGGGCGAATGCATAGACCAATGCAAATCAATTGCGCCCATGTTTTTCGATATAACATCGTCTAAACCAACGAATTTTACATCGTATTTTAGGTCGTATTTGCCCGGTTCCAAGGTATAATTATACTCTATGTACCTGCCTTCGCCGGCGCTAAGTCTGAAAATTGCCGATTTTTTTCCGGTAGTTGCCGAAACCATATCGCCGTCGAACTGTGGGAAAAAGTACAACTCGCCGGTATTAATACTACGGTTTTGCGAAAAAAATCGATACTCGAACTTATCCTTAATGCCGTCGAACATAACTAAATCGAGCGAATCGTGGGTTTTGTATTCGTTCAGTTTAACCGAGTAAATTCTGCCGCCCTTCGACGAAATAACCACTTGCATTAAGTCGTTTTCGAGGGTATAAAACTTTTCTTCGCCAACCGCTGCACCACCAAACACACCGTATTTGTCGGCAAGTAAGGAGTTTAAACTGTCTTGCGGTATATTTTCCGGTATTTCAACTGCAACCGTATTTGTATCGGCAGCAATAAGCGAATCTTGTAACTGAGCAGCCGCATTTTGAAGCTGTTCAATCGAATCGCGTTTTAGTCTGGCTTTTTCAATTTCCTCCTGCGATGGTTGAGTATAAATCATATACCCAATAAACAAGCCTGCAATTAAAAAAAGACCAATAAATTGATTTCTATCCATTTTCTAATTTGAAATTATTTCTTATTTAAGCCCGCATATTCAACGGCAGCTTTTACAAAGCCAACAAAAACCGGATGCGGATTAATTACTGTACTTTTATATTCCGGATGAAACTGAACACCAACAAACCACGGATGGTTTGGAATTTCCACAATTTCAACCAAGCCTGTTTCGGGGTTTATGCCGGTAGCTTTCATACCGGCTGTTTCAAACTTACTAAGGTACTCGTTATTAAACTCATACCTATGCCTGTGTCGTTCCGTAATATGTGCACTGTTATAAACTTTAAATGCGTTCGTATCCGGCTTTATGTCGCACGGGTAAGCGCCTAAACGCATGGTGCCTCCTTTATCGGTAATTCCTTTTTGCTCTTCCATTAAATCGATAACCTTATAGGGCGTTGCATTATGAAATTCGGTAGAATCGGCATCGGTCATATTAAGTACATTGCGAGCATACTCAATTACAGCGCATTGCATACCTAAACAAATACCCAAAAATGGTATTTTGTTTTCACGAGCAAATTTTACTGCTTGTATTTTACCTTCTATGCCACGGTGCCCGAAACCGGGTGCAACCATAACTCCATCCAAAGTGCCTAAAATTTGGCTTGCAGTACTTGCCGTAATTTTTTCGGAATGAATCCATTGCAACTCAACTTTTACATTATTTGCAGCACCACCATGTATAAAAGCTTCCGAAATAGACTTATACGCATCGGGTAATTCAACATACTTTCCGACCAAAGCAATTTTCACGCTCGATTTAGGGTTTTTTAACTTTTTAACAAAGCTGCTCCACGATTTCAAGTCCGGCTCAATTTCGGTCGAAATACCCAATTTTCGCAACACTGCCTCATCAAGTTTTTCTTCCTGCATTTTAAGCGGAACTTCATAAATAGTTGAAACATCAATACTTTCAATTACCGAACTAACATCGGTATTGCAGAATAGTGCCACTTTTCTGCGCAATTCCAAATTAATGGGTCGTTCGGTTCGCAACACCAAAATATCGGGCTGCACTCCGTTTTCCAACAGCAGTTTAACCGAATGTTGCGTAGGTTTGGTTTTAAGCTCGCCCGAAGCCTTCAAATACGGAACCAAGGTTAAATGCACCACCACACAATTTTTGCCCAGTTCCCAGCGCAATTGTCTAACTGCCTCAATATAAGGCAACGACTCAATATCGCCTACCGTTCCTCCAATTTCGGTTATTACAAAATCGTACTTAAATTTATTGCCAAGCAACTTAATTCGGTGCTTTATTTCGTCGGTAATGTGCGGAATAACCTGCACTGTTTTGCCCAAATAATCGCCGCGGCGTTCTTTATTTATTACTGCCTGATAAATACGTCCGGTGGTTACATTGTTGGCTTGCGAAGTAGGAACATTCAGAAAACGCTCGTAATGTCCTAAATCTAAGTCGGTTTCAGCACCGTCTTCGGTTACAAAACATTCGCCGTGCTCGTACGGATTAAGCGTTCCGGGGTCTACATTCAAATACGGGTCGAGTTTCTGGATTGTTACCGTGAAGCCTCTGGACTGCAACAATTTAGCCAACGAAGCCGAAATAATTCCTTTGCCCAACGACGATGTAACACCGCCTGTTACGAAAATATATTTGGTTGTGTTCAAAACTCGATTAATTTATTTTGAATAATAAAATTTGACCTTTTCAAAATAATCGGTTGCAACCCAATTCGGTTGCAACGCAATTATTGTATAGTTAAGCTTAACCAATTACTCGCTTGCAGCAGCCGAATCGATAATTTTTACATGGCTAACCAAGGTTTCTAACTTGCTCTTTGCATCGTCAATTTTCCTGCGCACATCTTCAATCATAGCTTGTGCATTTTTTGAATTGGCAAAGAAACCAATGTTATTTTCCCACAAATCAATATCGGCTTTCAATTTATCTATTTTGAAAATCAATTTATCGCGCTCGGTTTCCAATTTATCGGTTTTTCTGCGGTCGCCGGCAAATTCGTTAATACGGTTGCGGAACTGCACTTCGTTACGGTTATCGCGGTCTAAATTCAATCGTTCAAAATGCTTATTAATAGCTTCGCGATACTGATTTTGAATTACTTCTTTAACTTTCAAGGGCACAAAACCAATTTCAGTCCATTCTTTCTGGAAAGTTTTCAACACTTCCAAATTATCACGGCTGTTATCGGTTGCAATAAACGCCTGAATTCGGTCGATAAGTGCTTTTTTAAGTGCCAAGTTTTCGTCTTGTACTTTATCTTTTTCGTCGAAATGAACTTTTTTATTGTTGAAAAATGAATCGCAAGCCGTACGGAATCGTTTCCAAAGCTCATCGCTTTGTTTGCGAGGCAATGCACCAATCGATTTCCATTTTTTCTGTAAGGCAATATACGAATCGGTAGTTTTTTTCCAATCGGTAGAATCAATCATCGATTCGGCTTGCAAGCACAATTCGGTTTTTAAAGCCAAATTATTGTCCAATTCGCCTTTGGTTCTTGAATAAAACTCTTTTTTATTCGAAAAGAAGGTATCGCAAGCCGTACGGAAACGGGTGTAAATTTTATTGTTATCTTTTTTTGGAGCAAAACCAATGGTTTTCCAAAGTTGTTGCAATTCAACCAATTGGTGCGATTTATCGTCCCACTCTTTATGCGTCGTAATTTCAACTGATATCATTTCTTCCGCTTTTTCGCAAAGTGCTACTTTAGCTTGCAAATTGGTAAGTTGCGATTTTTTTAGTTCTTGATAATACTCCTGATGTTTTTTATTGATATTCGAAGTTACTTCGCGGAATCGATGCCAAATTTCTTCTTTTTGCTCCGTTGGTACCGGACCGATATCGCGCCAAGCCAAATGCAAATCTTGCAATTTTTTGAATGCCGTAACTACTGCCGGTTCAAGCAATAACTCTTCGGCACGCTCGCACAACTCAATTTTTGCTTGCAAATTTTTGCGCAAATCCAAATCGCGTAACTCTTTGTTTATCTTAATATAGTCGTAAAATTGCTCAACCGCATAATGGTACAATTTATATACATTATTAGCTTCTGCTTGAGTAACCATGCCCGATTCATGCCATGCTTTCTGCAGCTCATGAAACTCTTTAAAAGTATCGTTTAACGATTCGGTGCTTTCGGTTAACGCTTTTATATTATTAATAATTTGATGTTTACGTTTCAAATTATGATCCTTTTCCTCTTCTAAATGAACATTTTGCTGCGTTTTAAACTCTTTATATCTTTTATAAAGTTGCTTCAACTCAGGTTCCAATTCATCGGTTTCAGCCACAAAATTTTCTTCCAAACCACCACCGGCAACAAATTTAGTTTTTGCTTCATTTATTTCGTTATGATGAAGTTTATAAAAAGCTGTTTTAATTTGCTCAATGTCGTTTTTGTTGCTTACAATTGCATCCGTTTCAATAATTTCGCGCATTGCTTCAATAAGTTCACTTTTAGTGTACTCATTGTAATCAATTTGCTCGGCATCTACCAACAAAATTTCTTCGTGGGAATGATGCGTTTCAACTGCTTTCGAATGTATAACTGCTGCAGGTATTTCAACCTCAGTAAGTTCAGCATGTTTTTCTTCAACCAATTCGGCGTTTTCTGCCGTAATTTCTTGGTTCAAATCTTGGCTTTCCGGCAAATTAGCTTGCTCGTTTGGAAGCTCGTTTTTTGGGTTTTCGTTTTCAATCATAACTTAAAAGTTTTGTTTCAGAGAAATTTTTAGTGTCATAATTAATCGGTTTTCACCGAGAACACATAGTGTTCGAATTGACAACAACTTATTTAATAAACTGTTACACTATTTCAATGGGTTTATTTTCCATTAAAAAATTAAAGGACGAAATTAAGTATAATTGATTGAAAAACCTGAAAATAAATCGTAAAATGTTTAGATGTTTTAATAGTTTTGCAAAATAATTTTTTAGAACCTCAAAAATGCGTATCGATATTATTACCGTTTTGCCCGAATTACTTGCAAGTCCGCTCAATCATTCTATTCTGAAACGCGCGCAGGATGCGGGAATTGTTGAAATTCATTTGCATAACATTCGCGATTATTCAACCAATAAACATAAACGTGTAGATGATTATTCGTTTGGCGGACATGCCGGCATGGTGTTGCAAGTTGAACCGATACATATTATTATTGAAAAATTGAAAGCCGAAAGAACCTACGACGAAATTATTTACACCTCGCCCGACGGTGTTTTATTTAATCAGCCATTGGCAAATCAGCTTTCAACCTTCGAAAACATAATAATACTTTGCGGTCATTATAAAGGCGTCGACCAACGAGTACGCGATTTTTTGATAACCAAAGAAATAAGCATTGGCGACTACGTACTTACCGGCGGCGAATTGGCAGCAGCAATTATTACCGACAGCATTGTAAGGCTTATTCCGGGCGCAATTTCCGACGAAGTTTCGGCACTTTCCGATTCGTTTCAAGACGGACTACTCGCACCGCCCGTATATACGCGCCCGGCTGAATACAACGGTTGGAAAGTACCCGATATTCTGCTTTCAGGTCATGCAAAAAAAATTGAAGATTGGAATATGGAACAATCCATTGAACGCACAAAATTATTACGTCCGGGATTGTTGGACGGAAAATAACATAAAATAAAATTCAAAATATTGAAGCGGCAAATTTCCTTTTTTGCCGCTTTTCTTTTACTTTAGCCAATTCAATAAGCTACTATTTAGAAAATTATACATAGGTTAAAATGAGAGATTTGCACGTAAAAATGATTGCCAAGGAACTGAATTTACAAACTTGGCAAGTAAACAATACACTTAATTTATTCGATGAAAAAGCTACGGTACCATTCATAAGTCGCTATAGGAAAGAAGCTACCGGCAGTTTAGACGAAATGGTGGTTGCCGAAATTGGCATTCGTGCCGCCAAGCTCGACGAAATTGAAAAACGCAAAGAAACCATTCTTAAAACCATTGAAGAACAAGGCGCATTAACCCCGGAACTTAAAAAAGCCATTGAACAATCGTACGATACCAATGAGCTGGAAGACCTTTATTTACCATACAAACCCAAGCGCAAAACCAAAGCAAGCATTGCCAAAGAGCGCGGACTGGAACCTTTGGCTAACTTAATTCTGGAGCAGCGCGAACGCGAAGTTTTTTTGAAAGCCGAACGATTCATAAATGACCAAGTTCCCGACGTTGAAGCCGCTGTTGAAGGTGCTTCGCACATAATTGCCGAAGTGGTAAACGAGCACAAACCTGCCCGCGATATGGTTCGAAATTTATTTACACGAGGGGCAGTAATTCGCGCTAAATTAGTGAAAGGCAAGGAAGAAGAAGGTGAAAAATATAGCGATTATTTCGATTTTGAAGAACCGCTGAAACGCTGTTCGTCGCACCGGTTGCTGGCTATGCGCCGAGCCGAAAACGAAGGCATTCTGAAAGTTAGCATTCAAATTGACGACGAACCTGCCATTTACGGAATTGAGCGCTTATTTATAAAAAGTAAAGGCGAAGCCGCAAATATAATAAGTAATGCCATAAAAGACGGCTATAAGCGATTGCTCGAACCATCGGTAGAAACTGAATTTGCGCATAAATCGAAAGAAATTGCAGACAAAGAAGCCATCGGCGTTTTTGCCGAAAACCTGCGCCAACTGCTGCTTTCGCCACCCTTGGGCGAAAAACGGATTTTAGCCATTGACCCCGGCTACCGAACCGGCTGCAAAGTGGTTTGTATCGATGAGCACGGCAGATTGTTGCATAACGAAACAATTTATCCGCATCCGCCGCAAAATGAGCGTGTTCAGGCAATGAAAAAAATAGAATCGCTTACCGACGCCTATAAAATTGAAGCCATAGCCATTGGCAACGGCACCGCCGGTCGCGAAACAGAGCAATTGATTAAAAACATTCGTTTTTCGCGCGATTTAAAAGTATTTGTGGTTAGCGAAGCAGGTGCATCGGTGTATTCGGCATCGAAAATTGCACGCGACGAATTTCCGCAATACGATGTTACCGTACGCGGCTCGGTAAGCATTGGCAGACGCTTGGCCGACCCGTTGGCGGAGTTGGTTAAAATTGACCCAAAATCGATTGGAGTTGGTCAGTACCAGCACGATGTAGACCAAACGGCTCTTAAAGCTACCCTCGATTCTGTGGTTGAAAACTGCGTAAATACCGTGGGAGTAGATTTGAATACAGCAGGAAAGCATTTGCTTACCTATGTTTCGGGCTTAGGGCCGCAACTGGCGCAAAACATTGTCGATTTCCGAACCGAAAACGGTAAATTCGTTTCGCGCGACGAACTTAAAAAAGTAGCACGCATGGGGCCAAAAGCCTATGAGCAATGCGCCGGATTTTTACGCATAAGAGACGGCAAAAACATACTCGATTCATCGGCAGTTCACCCCGAATCGTACAAAATTGTTGAAAAAATGGCCAAAGACTTAGGCGCACAAGTGGCAGATTTGGTACAATCGGCTGAATTGCGCAAGAAAATTACGCTTCAAAACTACGTAACCGACAAAGTTGGTTTACCTACCCTTACCGATATAGTTAAAGAGCTCGAAAAACCCGGTCGCGACCCGCGCAGTGGAATTTCGGTTTTCGAATTTGACCCAAATTTGCAATCGATAAAAGATGTAAAAGAAGGCGGCGTTTACCCCGGCGTTATTACCAACATAACAAATTTCGGTGCTTTTGTCGATAGGTTATTCAGCTTAGCCAACAAGTTATGGTAAAAGTAATTCAGTTAGATATTGAACGAAAACGGATTGGTTTGTCGCTGAAAGATGTATAGAAATTGAACCAAATGCAGAAAAATAGTACAAAGTACAAAGCGATTAAATTAGATTTATTACTTTGTACCTTGTACATGCTTCAAAAAGCACACACTTTCTAAAAATATTTAGCAATCGTTTCGATTAATAATGCCGGTCTAATCGGTTTAGCCAAGAAATCATCGCAGCCGGCTTTAACTATTCTATCTTTATCATCGAACATGGCATAAGCTGTTTGAGCAACAATCGGCATTTTTTTATTATAAGCTTTAATTTTCAAAATAGCCTCGTAACCACTCAATTCAGGCATGCGAATATCCATAAGAACTAATGAAATCTCATTTGATTTAATAATTTGTACAGCATCTTCGCCATTTTTAGCTCTTATAACTTTTGCTTTCGTATTTTCTAATACTGCTACCAAATAATTATAGTTTGTTTGCTCATCTTCGGCGATTAAAATAGTTTTATCCGACCAGTCGTAGTTCATTGTATATTGTTTTAGGAATTTCGATTTTCAATCATTTTCAAAAAATCAGCTTCGCTAATTATTTTAATATTCAATTTTTGTGCTTTTTCAAGCTTCGATGGACCCATTTTTTCGCCGGCAAGTATATACGAGGTTGTTTTGGCAATGGAATTCGTATTTTTTCCGCCGTGGGCTTCTATAAGTGCTTTAATTTCGTCGCGCGACCGGTTAAAAGTACCCGAAATTACAAAGGTTTTATTTTCGAGCAAATTACTCAGTTTGGTAGACGAATCATCTGCTGATTCTAAGGTTAAGCCATTTAATTTCAATTGATTAATTATTTCAATATTTTTTTCTTTAGAAAACCAATCGCGAATGCTTTCGGCAATTTTATCGCCAATTTCTTCAACAACAACCAATTCTTCTACCGTAGCATTGGCAATTGTATCGATATTTTTAAGCGCAAAAGCCAATTTTTTAGCTACCGTTTCGCCCACGTACCTAATGCCCAACGCAAAAAGCAATCGGCTAAACGGTACTTTTTTCGATTCTTCCAAACTGTCGATTAAATTCTGTGCCGATTTTTCAGCAAAACGTTCCAAACCAAGTACTTGCTCTTTTGTAAGCGAATACAAATCGGCAACAGTTGTGGGCAAAGAAATGCTCTATTTTGCCTACAATCTGCGGAGGACATGCCAGTTCGTCAGGGCAATACATGTTTGCTTCACCGGCTGCTTGTACTAATTCGGTGCCGCATTCGGGACAATGAGTTATAAACTTAACCGGTTGCGAGTCGGCAGGACGCAATTCGGCTACAATTCCAACTATTTTCGGAATAATTTCGCCGCCCTTTTCCACCAAAACCATATCATTCAGCCGAACATCGAGCAAAGCAATTTGGTCGGCATTGTGCAACGAAGCACGTTTTACAACTGTTCCTGCAAGTTGTACCGGTTCCAAATTGGCCACAGGTGTTATATTTCCGGTTCTTCCTACTTGGTAATCAATTGAAAGCAATTTTGTTTGAACCTGCTCGGCCTTAAATTTATAGGAAGTTGCCCAACGCGGCGATTTTGCCGTATAGCCCAATA
>JFJP01027341.1_pt1 | contig 17193 bp, 20 predicted proteins | sample 431651 | NCBI WGS metagenome assembly JFJP01 (sample SAMN02602958, study PRJNA72255) | Microbial mat metagenome, whole genome shotgun sequencing project. | biome: fresh water; feature: sink hole; material: water; isolation source: purple microbial (photo- and chemosynthetic) mats found in... | reverse complement strand
GATAAAGAAAATGCAAGAGAAAGAAAATCCTGCAGAAAACGATGAAGATAATGAAGAATAATTTATATGGCTTTTTAAAGCTTTTTTTGTGATTGTTTATTTTTGATTTTTTTTTAAATGTTCAATAACAAATGAAAAAAAACAATAAAAAATGAAAAGAATCATAGAATTTTATTGAATATTATTGAAAATTTTTGATTATTATTGAAAAAACTATTGAATAATATTGAATTTTATTAAATTTTATCATATTTTATAATAAGAAAAAACACAAAAATACTATTAAACGCCTTTATTTTTATTGAATTTTTTCTTTCTCTAAAACCACAAAAAAACTTTCCTTAAACTTGATAATTTCACTCTCTCTCTTCATTTCCTTTATCCCAAACTCCAGCCTTGCTTCCATTATTGATCTTCGCAAACACAATTCTTAAAATCTTCTCCCTATCCTCTCTCTTCAGCTCAGCAATATCCACTCTTTCCCGATACTTCCCCCCACTCTCTTCTCCTCCTTTCTCTTTAATCTGTTCAATAGAATCCAGGAAAAACTCTTCTAAATCCTCTCTTTGTCTCAATATCTTATTAGCAAGCATCCTCAAAGCCTTTTGTTCTTCGCTTTTTTCCAATAAAAACTGCTTTAGCTCTTTGATATTTATTTGATATTCCCTTATCAAAGCCTGATGTCTATACTTCTCAAGCTCTAATTCCTTTGTATATTTAATCGCCTCCTGACTGATAAAACTCTTTAAAAACTCGATTTTTTCTTTAGCAACACGAATCTTTTCATTTTGTTGTTGATTTACATTGTGATACTGTTCAAGACTTTCTTCAGCCAGTGAAACATCACGATATAAAACCTTGTTTTCCTCAACAAAATGTCGACGGTCTTTCTTTAAATTATCCAGTTCTTTATGAAAATTTCGCAGTTCTGACATTAATTGCTTGTTTTGAGTCTCAGTACAGGTTTCTTGCTCCTGAACGTTGCGCTGGGCTGTTGAGGAAGCGTTCTTAAGGATTTTCTCGATTTTCGCCTTGTGGATCGACTCTATATTGCTAGCTTGTTTGAAGAAATTCTTCTCGAGGTCTCGCATTTTGTCATGGTGAGAAAGCTCCAAGTTTTCATTTTGTTTTTTCAGGGATTCGATACGGGATAAAAGCTCGTTTTCTTTACGTTTCTATGGGGAAATTGAAAAAAAGTGATAAATTAGGAAAAAAAGAGGATTAGAAGGTATAATTTACGATTTCTTCATAGTTCACAAGCTTCAAATTGCTCAATTCATTGATTCTTTTCTCTTTATCGCCGAATAAAGAGATGAAATCTTCCTCATACCCTATTTTATCATAAAAATCCTTTAGATTCAATTAATTTTCATTTAAATACTTTGAAATTCAGCGCGTTTTTCGATCTCAACTTGCGATATTTTCTTTGTGAATTGGTCTTTTAATTCTTGGAAATTCTCTTGTAATTGTTCATATTTTTCTGTTTTTATCTCATTTTCCTGTTGAAATTGTTCTACTAATTCCCTCTTTTATCAAAATTTTAAAACTTTGAATTTATGGGAAAAAAACAACATTTTCGAGTTGGATTAAGTGTTTTTTCTGTTTTTTTTCATAAAAACTAGTCTTTAAAGCTTCATTTTTCTGTAGATAATCTGAGATAATCTGCTGTAACTTGGGAATATCCCGGTTTTCAACCGCGAATTTCTCCAGATTATCCAATAAAACCGTGTCTTTCTCCTGTTTTTTACCTTTGTTTTTCGGTTTATTCGACATTTTTACAAAGAAGTTTCAAAAAAAAAAAATTTCCTTTAAAAAAGCCTTTAATATATTAAGGTTTTTATCAATAAATTTCAGAAAGAAAAAATTCAATTTCTCCTCTTTATTTTAAGTTTTTTTATTGATAAATTAGAATAAGAAAATCCTTGATTTTTTCAATAAAATCATTTTTCTCCTTTTTAAAAAAGCCTTTTTTTAAATAAAAATTTATAAAAATGGGGTTAAAAAATTGTAATTTGTGGTTTTTTTAATATATTGATAAAGAGGGTGAGCGAAATCTTCAGCTTCCTCCCTCTTTGAACTCTCAGCAACTCATGTAATCCCCATTTACATATTCTCTTCATCATAGGCTATAGCCCATTATTTTTTCACTTCTCTCTTCTGCACCAAGCGAGTTTCATATTGAGTAGCGGACAAATTGTTGTCATTATTCACAGAGTCAATCTTGTGGTCCTTTTATGAAAAAAAAGCAAATTTTTTAGGATTTTAAAGAAAATATTTACTGCTTCCAAGGTGACTTTGCCCCATCGGTCGAGCTCCAATCGGTGGTTCTCTTTGAAGACCTCACTTTTGCCGTTTCTGATTGCGAGGATCGCTCCAACTTTGAAGAGATCAGCATATTCTATTTATTTATAAAGAAAATTAAAAAATTAAAAAAAATTTTGAAAGAAAAAAAAATATAAAGAAAATTTATCAATAAAATTATAAAAAGTATAAATATGAAGGAAGTCTTAAGGAAAATTATTAAGAAATTACAAAGGAAAAATATGAAGAAAATATGAAGGAAAATTATATAAAAAATTATGAAAAGATGACTATAAATGAAATATCAATGAATTTTAAGAAAAAATTATTGAAAATATTCATAAAAAATAAAGAGATAAGACATTATGAAGAAAAAATAAAGAAATAGGGAACCTCCAACAACTCTGACATTGATGACAGCAGAATCATCACCGACTTTGGCTTGTGCAATCTTCAAATCGGTTTGGTCTTGTTTCTTGGCATTGGTGACCTCAGCTTCTAAAACCTTGACATAGACGTTATATCCATGTTCGCCTGGTTTGATGTCCTTTAGTTTTTTGACTAGAAAAGAGCTTATGATAAATAAAGGTTTTTATTAAGGATTTTACATTTAGGGGCGTGTTTTATAACTTTTTCTTGATGTTCCATTTGAGAGGGCACGAAAAATCTTTTGATTTTGTTTAAGTTTTTTGATTTTGAAGGTTTTTAATAATTTTGAAAACATTTAAGAAGAGAAGAAATCTATCAAAAAGAAGATATTTTTGATTTTTTAAATTTATATTCATTTCGAAATAATTTTTATTTTTTTTTATTATCAAAAAATAATACTAAATTTTTTTCATAAATTAAAAGTAAAAATACGTCAAATCAACTGTTTCTCCGCCATCTCCTTGAGATTGAAAGCAATTTTCCTTCATAAACGCGTAATCCTCCACTTGTCCCCCCTGACCAACCCTTCATGATTTTCTTCATGATTTTCTTCATGATTTTCTTCATGATTTTCTTCATGATTTTCTTCATGATTTTCTTCATCATGTTTTACTTCATAATTCTCATTCAAAAGCTCATTATTATCGTTAAAATTGCTGCATTGGCATTCCTTATCAGTTTTCTCTCTCGGCTCTAAAATCTTCCGTCTTTCATGCAATAAGCACCTTGCTTTCACCTTGTATTTATTGATTTCGTCTTTAATTTTCTCATTTTCCCCTGTTTTCCCTTCCACAGCCTTATTAAGATCATGAATTCTTTTATTCAAAAACATAAAAGCATCGTCTTTTCTTTGTAATTGTGGGTTTAAAGTCTCATTTATTTCTTCTTTTGGCTTATTTCTTTTGGATAAAATCTCGAATTTCTCACTCACAAGACCTAAATCGATCTTTAAACGTCTTAATTCAAGTAATTCTTTCTCTTTATTTGCCAATTCGATGTGAAATTTCTCAGTTATTTGCTTATTTTTGAATTTTAAACGCCCGTTTTCATGTTTTAATAACTCCATTTGCTTTGTTAAGGTCGAAACATTCAAATTTCCTTTGATATCGCTATTATCTTTGGAATTCCCTTTGTAATTCCCATAGAAATTCTCATCTTCATTCATCAAATTATTGTTTTGTACTTCCTTTACATTTTTTTCATCATTTTCATTCAAATTTCCATTTTCATTCAAATTACCATTTTCCTTCAAATTGCCATTTTCATTCAAATTGCCCTTTTCAGTTAAATTTCCATTTTCTTTATCTTTTTCTGATATAGAGCTATCTTTCAAACTATTATAGTTCTTTTGCAAGCGAGGACCTGCAGACACGTTTCTTGAATGGACTGGTTTCTTTGTATTAGTAATCGGAGGCAAATAATACCTTTGAGGATTTATTGGAGATTTTGAACCCTTTAATAAAGTGTTTTCTTGTCGAATTTTACAAATGGAATTGTTCAAATTCTTCAATTTTGCCTCATTTTTCTGCTTTAAACTTTTGATTCGTTCTTCGTTTGTGCTTTCGTTTTGCTTTATGGAGGTTAAAAGCGAGTTTTTCTGGTCGATTTGGGATTCAAGAGCTGTGAGCTTTTTCTTGAGAACCTGCATATTTTCACGTTCGACACTCATTTTTTTGTTTGGAAAAATGGGCAAAAATAAAAAAAATAAACAATGAAAAAGGAACAAAATATCACAAAATTAACAAAAATTATCAATAAATTCCAAAAATTTTATTATTTTTTAAAAGAAAGGAAATTTCATTAAAAAAACTCCTTCTTTTATGCACAATAAGAATTTCATTTGATTTTTCTCTTCAAATAAACAAATAATCCTTTATTAAACCTGTTCGCTTTCCCTCAACAACGCCAATTTAGCCTTCATCGCCTTTATCCTCAGCTCATCAGCCTGATCCCCCAGTTCCCTTCCCCCATTCACCTTCATCATCAGTTCCTTCCTTTCTGCCAATCCCTCCCAAACCTCTGCTTTTGCAAAGACTTTTTCCTTTTTCTCTATTAAACTAAGCCCTTCATCTATTAAAACTTCATATAATTCATCTTTTTCTACGATTTTTCCTCGAAATTTCCCCAAATAATTCTCATATTTTATGTGTTTATCAGGAATTCTTTCTAAAGACCTTGATGTCTTTTTAAATGTTTTATGTTCTTTCGCATAGGATAAATAGGCTTTTCCAATTGTTCTAGGGCTTTTTTGGACAGTTTCATTGTATTTTTCAAGGCTTTCTTCAGTGAAATTCCTCATTTCTTTTGGCACAAAGAACTTCAAAGCCGGATGGTTCAATTTGAAGATTCCCTCTTGTAAAAGCTGTTTTTTTCGAGGGTCGATTTCAGGAAAATGTTCTTTTTTCACTTTTTCGTCAAATTCTTTCAGTTTGTGAAGAAGTTCGAATTTTTTCTCTTTTTCCGCAAGTTGATTTGATTTTTTCTCAGTTTCTTCAGTTGCTAAAATCTCATGCAAACGAGATTTATAACTAGGCTTAAAGCTTTGTATTATTGAAGATTTATCGGCTTTTTCAACCTGATGTTGCTTCATTGATTCTTCATAAATTTTCGCATGGGTTTCGAGCTCTTTTTTATCCAAAGGCTTGAATTTTTCCTTCAAATGAGCCATTTTCTCAGAAACTCTTGCTTTTTCCTCGTTTTCTTCAATTTCTATCGCTTTTTGGAATTTTTTTATCAGATTTGGTGCTTTTTTCATCAATTCCTTTACTTTTTCATTTTCTTTGAGAGTTTCAATTTCCCGAGCCTTCATTCTATTCTGAATTTCAGCCACATTTTCCACAATTCTCTCAAGTTTCTCATGTTTTGTTCTTTCTTTCTCGTTTTTTTCATAATTTTCAATTTTTTCTTGTTCTTTTTGTGATTTTTCATGCTTTTTATGCATGCGTTCGTTTCTTCTTTCCTGAAGAAGTTGCCATTCTTTCACGACTTTCTGCAAGGATTTTTCAATAGGTTTTCCCCGTTCAGGAAGAGGGCTTTTTATCAAAGGTTTTATGATGAATTTAGACTGATTCGAAAGAATTTCAATTTCAAGGAAATTCAGTTTATTTTCGAGGTTTTTTTTTGTTTCTCGGGCTTCTTTCATTTTTTTTTGACGGATATTTTCTTCACAAATCTGGTAATTTGAGGCTAATAGCTCTGAGATTGAAGCTGGTGTCTTTATATATAATGTATATATATAAAAGGATTATTAGGTGAAAATTTTGGGTTTTATTTGTAAAAATATCAAGGTGTATTGTTTATTCAGTAAAAAAAATGTAGGGTTTTACTTCAGAGAAATAAAGGTTATTCGTGGGAATTTGAGAAAGTAGGCTTGAGAGAATTGAAGAGAAACGAGATGAGATTTCTGGAAGGACTGGGAGTGTTGAGAAATAAAGAGGGTCCACAAGATTTTCTGACATTTATAATAATTTCGAATAGTTTTATTTTTTTAATAAAAAAAGGATTTTTTTTTTAGATTATTTACTAATTTTAAAAGCATTGTAGATGAATGTTTCGAAATTTCGTTTTTATTGTCAATTTGTTGAATTTACTTTTGTTTTTTGAATATTTATCGCTTTTTAGGAATAAAGTTTTGTTTAAAAGAAAAGTTCTTCATATTCTTTTTGAAAATTACAAAATTATAAAGGAGATTTTCTGCTAAAATTTCTTCTTTATTATAAAAATAAGATTAAAATGTCTTTATATTGTGTTTTTTTTTGAATTCCTCTATTTCCTTTTGTTGTTTCCTTTATAAAAAAGCATTAATTCACAAAAAAACTCAAATTTAAATACAATGCAAGATCCTGAATCCTTTTTTGAGCTTTCACCCTTTCTAATCCAAACTCCTTTTCCTTTACTTTTCTTTCTTTTTCTTCGATTTCTTTTGCAGAAACCTCGTCTCGTAACCTTTCGTTCTGCTGTTCTTCATCCAAAACGCGCATCATTTCTTCATTGAGTTTCAGCTTCAAATCTTCGAACTTTTTCTCGTTGATTTCTTTTGAATTTTCTTCAGGAATTCTTTTTGAATTTAGATTTTTCAAATTTTTCTCAATTTTCGAATTTTTTCTTTGAATTTCCAATGAATTCTTCTGTGTTAAAATCTTCGAATTTTTCTTGTCTTTCTTATACCCCATTTCCTCTTGTAAAGTCTCTGCAGCGATTTTCCCGGCTTTCATTTTTTCAAACTTCTCCATCATTTCCTGCTTTTCTCTATCAGTCTGCTTCCTCAAAGCTTGTTTACTTTGATTTATCTGTTCTTTTTCCCTTTTTAAAGCCTCAAGTCTTTCTTTTTCAGCCTTGATTTTTTCGAGGGTTTTTTCTTTCTGAATTTCTTTGTCTTTTTGAACTTTTTCGAGATTTTCTTGCTTTTCTGTTCTTTTTATTAAATCCTCTTTTTGTTTTTCTTCCAATTTCTCTTGTTGTAAAGCTTTTATATTGTCAAGTTTTGCAACTTCTTGGGTTTGTTTTTGAAGGTAATAGGACTTTTTTTCTTCTAATTGTTTGTCGTTACTTTCTTTGACCTGAAAAACAAAAAAAATTCAATTTTTGAGAAGAAAATTCATAGTTTAAAATGAAAAAATATTTCTCACTTGAATTCTTTTCTGGTCTTTGTACAGTGATTCTTGTCTTTTTTGTTCTATTTCTTGTGCCTTTCGCGCTTCGAGCTCCTCTTTTCGTTTTTCAGTTTCTTTTACAGAATTATAATATGCTTCTTTTTTTCCTTCTTCTTTCTGAACGTTTGTTTCAAGGACTTTTTCTATTTGTGTTTGTTTAAAAATCGATTTCTTCTCATTTTCTGCTTTTTTCTGCAATTTTTCTTGTTCAAAAATTCGGAGTTTTTCTTGTGCATCAGCTTCTTTTTTCTCGAATTCCTAATATAAAATAGTTCTTTTAATTTTTTTGAGTTTTTCCAAGAGAAAAAAATCAATGAACAACCTGTTTTTTTTTTAAGAGTTCGAAATCACTTTTTTCCTTTGCATTTTTTATTTTTTCTTCATGTTCCACCCTGATTTTCGAACTTTCTTCGAATTTTTCCTTTTGTTGCAAAGCGAGCATCTTTTTTTTCACATCATTTCTTTGCTTTTTTCAAAAATACAATACATTTTTCCTTTTAAGCTCGTTTTTTTGCATTTCTTCTTTCTTTTTCTCAAGAAGTTCTTGTTGTTTTTCAAGGTATTCTTCGGTTTTTCGCTGAAGTTCTTCGCGTTTTCTCCTTTGGTCTTCATCTTTTTCTTTGGCTTCTTTTCTTCGCAAAAACTCTTTTTGTCTTTCTTTTTCAGATTTTTCTTGTTCCTAATGAATTTTAAAAGAATTCTAAAAAATTAATGCTTTTTTAAAGTAATTTCAAACTTTTTCGAAAATTTCTTGAGCTTTTTTCTTCATATTTTCGAGTTCTTCTTCAAGTTTCCTCTTTTTGTCTTGTTCTGATAGAAATTTAGCTTTTTCTGTATTTTTTTTCGTTTTCATGAGTTCTTTTTCTTTTTTTTCAGTTTTTCCTTTTTCTTTTTGCAGTTTTTCTTCATTTAATTTTCTAATTTCCTGCATTTTCATTTCATAATCCATCATTTGTTCTAATTCTTTTCTCTTTTCACATGAATTTTCTTTTGTAAAACACAAAAAATCTAGATTAAACCTGTCTTAATCTGATTTTTTCAAGCTCTCGCTTCTCTTTTTCAATCATGTAAGAGCCTCCCTTTCCTTGCAAAGAGCTATCAAATTTGTTTTCTTTTGCCTTTTGAGAGAAAAAATCACTGAAAATTATAAGAAAAAAAAAAGGGGAATAACTCAAAAAAAACAATAAAAAACTCAAAAAAAACAATAAAAAACTCTAAAATAAATAAATACTCAAATGAAAATTACCAAAGAAGTGTTTTTTCGAGGATTTTTAGGAGTTATGATCAATTCCGCTCTTTCTTCCAATAGAATTCTGATCTTTTCTTTTCTTTTTTCCTCATAATGACGCAATTGCAGCTCCAGAGTTTCATTGTCTCTAATCCTGCCTTTATACATCTCCTTTATTTGATTTATGTTCTTTTTTATCAGTTCTTCAGGCTCTATCCCTTGCAATTTGCAGGCTTTTAACGAACGAGGACTTTATTCCAAAAGAAAATTCAATGTTTTATATCAGGAATTTATTATAAAAACCTGGTAAGTATTGGATCATAAAACGTGTTTTGGTCGAAATTTTCAAGGGAAATCTATTTAGGGGAATGTGATAAGTAAAAGAAATTAAAGAGACTTTCATTGCGCGTTTAGGTATTTTTGTTTATAAACGGATTTTTTTAAAGTTTGAAAAAAAATTATACAATATAATAAAAAAAAATTTAGAAGGAAAAAGTAATTTTTTTTGAAATTTATGAGCTTTTTCAAAGTAAAATACATCTAGACTTTCTTTTAAAAAAAATTGTTTATAATCAAAAAAATTCTAAAAGTTTTGAAAAGTCTCAATTTTTTTAATATATTTTCCCATAAAAATAATTAGAACACTGTATTTTCCTTAGTAATTTACCAATTTTACATAGAAAATGGAATCCTTAATTCCTCAAATTCCAGTTCTTTTCATAAAATCCGAAGAAATTTCCCCAGAAACTCTCCTTTCTTTATCAGAACTCAACATAGAAGTCTTTCACCTGCGTTTAATGAACTTCTCCTACATCGAATTCCAAGAAAACCTTATAAAAACTTTTACTAAACTCGAAAAATTATCCTTTTCAGCATTGGCTTTCAACAGCGTAAACTCTGCAATAGCTTTAAAGCTTTTAAAAGAGAAATTTCCTTGGAAATTCATAGAAAAACACATGAAAATTTTCGTTGTAGGTGAAAAAACCGCGAATTTTCTCACAAAAGAATTTGCTTTGAATTCGACGATTATCGCGAAAAACTTTGAAGAATTACTGGAAAAAATCCGAGAATATTATACAGAAAACCCAGAATTCGTTCAGAAAATCCTGTATTTCATTGGAAACTTAAGTGATTTAAGCTCAGCCAAAGCCAAAAACCTCGAAATCGAAGAAATCATGGTATATAAAACAAAAGAAATTTCTTTTGAAGAATTTTCTGAAGGAATCAATGCGATTATAGAGAAAATAGGTGGTTTTCCGAGAGTGCTTGTGTATTTCAGTCCTTCAAACGTGAGGTTTTTCTTTGAATTTTGGTTGAAATACAAAGAGAAAAACAATGAGAAAAAAGTCTTTGAAGAAATCATTGATGTGAAACATGTGTGTTTTGGAGAAAAAACGAGAAAAGAATTTGAGGTTTTTAGAAAAAAATTCAAAGAAAAAGGAGGGGTTTTAAAAGAAGAGAATGTATGGACTTTGAAAACTTCGAATATAAAGGAAGTTCCTGTAATTCTTAAAGAAATTCTGAATATAAAATAAAGAGTTTTTAAGAAGAAAATCACGGAAAAAAAAAGAAAATTACATTATTATACTTAAATTTCTAAAATAATCAAAAGAAATTCATTAATTTTCTCTTTTTAAGCAGAACTAAAGAAAGGAATTGTTGATTTTTTATGTTTTTTTCTTGTTGGGGATGCAGCTGGTGAACTCATTTTCGAATTTTTCCCATCCTCATCCTCATCCTCCTCCCCCTTTTTCTTCAGTCCACACTTTTCAAGCACTGCATCAGGTAACCACGAGAAAAACCAATGAATATAATCTTAAACCCCGCCAAAAAATGCCTTTTTAAAAAAAAATACAAAAGAAATCCAAAAAACCGCTTAATTTCCAAGAGCTTTGTCTTCCGAAAGAATATCCAATATCCATGATAACAAGTCTATAACTATCGACGAAAATCCCCAAAAACACTGAAATAAGGAAGAAAACAATCACGAAATAGAAGAAAGTTAAAAACAGTAAAGTCCAATAATAATCAATAGTCACAAGCAATAGAACATCAGCTTTTCCCACAGCTAAGAGAAGTATTGAGATAAATGCGTTTTGAAAAGTGCTATAGTCTTTAGAATAAGTTCCCCAGAGGTTCATGCCTACGAAACAGAAGCCTATTAACATGGGGAAAAGAATGAGGCTGTAGATTACAAGGTCGATTCCAGCTTTTTCAAGGGTCAGGATCAGGAGTGAGAATCGGGTGTTCATTTTGAAGACCAAAACTATGCGGATAATCACAAAGACCAGACATATTGAAATTAGGTTGAAGTTCATTTGATAACGCTGAGCTTTATCAGTGAGGTCCTATTTTTTTCAAAATATTGAAATAATTTTTATCGTTATTTATAAAAGTAAAAGTCTTTATAAAATATTTATTTATAAAGGAAAACTTCTTTATAAATTAGCCTTTGTAAACTGTATCTTTATATTAGAAATGAAGTTTTACATAGAATTTTTGTGAAGCAAGAATTGCATTCCCATCGATTTCATCAGCGTATAATGCATAGCCGTTCATCACAATCGCAAACAAAAAAACTGCAATTGTTATGTTAATAAAACCCAGAAAAGAAATCACATATAATATAACACCTTCTTTACTCACATATTTCTTATACTAAAAAGCACTTTATTTATGAAAAGGAAAGAAAATATTAAAAAAGTTTTTTTACGAGTTGATGGAAAATGAAAAGAATAAGAAGAATCAAAATGAAAATGATGGTGCCAAAAGCACCCCTATACGTTGGACCATCTTTATTATTGAAGATATTCAGCTTAAATTGAATTATTTTTTCTGGGTTAAAGTTCAGAATCCCTGAAACCGAGTATTCCACAAGCTTTTTAATTGAATAAAAATTACCTAAAATTCATACATACATATATAATATATACATATTTTATCAGCATCCATTCATCAATATTAGGATTATATATTGTTAAAGAGATAATAACAGCTCTTGTAGCGAAATTGAAGAAACTTTGGTTATAAAACTCATCTAAAAGAACTATGAATTCAGACCCTCTTTGATATAAAAAATCAGTTCTGATCAGATAAAAATTGGATTTACGTTGTGTTTTGGTATAGATTTGCAACATAACCTGAACCATCATATGATGAATAATATCCTTCAATCTTTTGTCATAAACATCAATTTAAAGAAATAAATGAATTTAAATGAATCAATGTATACAAATGAATATAAATAAAAATATATGAAAATAAATATAAACGAATAGAAATGAAAATAAATGAATTCAACAAGAGTGATGTTTATATTTTACTGTTGAAGAGACAAGATTTTCTTCAGCAGTCTGATAGCGCATCCAGGGTTTAGATCCATCGCCAATCGTTTCTTTGCTTTTAGTTTCTTCAGTGTATTGGAGAAAGTAACAATTCTTGACGAGAGCGGATTTCACTATTTTAGTGCAGTTTGTGGTTTTTGTGCGTACCTAAAAATAATAAGGAAATAATGAAAAAGACACAAAATAAAAAAAAAATCTAAAATATGACAATAAAAAATTTTTATAACATATTGAGGGAAAAAAATCCAATTCTAAAAACATATCAATCAACCTGCCGAAACTGCATAGGTCCTACCCAAATATTCGTCAATTCTTTCAACGTCTTATTCGGGAAAAAATTGGGTTGTATTTCATTTTCTAGGTAATAGAATATGTTAGTGAGCTTATAGACATTAGTCAAATCATTAGAGTCTTTCACCAGTGTTTTATAATAAAGCTTGCTAGGGTCCAAGGCTTGTGAATAATAGTAATTATATAGGGTATCTCCTTGTAATGTGAATACAAGAATCAGCATAATCTAAGGAATAAATATTTAAATAACAAGCTGTTCTGTGATAAATTTTATCAATACCATTAGTATAAAATACCATAAAATCACACAACAATTGTTGTCATTTAATTCATTCAGTCTTTTTTTCTCTTCTTTTGGAGTTTTTTCTTTGAGTTTTTGCACATTGATATAATACTTGTAAAAGGAGAAAAATTTTTTTTTAAAAAAAATTTAGAAAAAGACTTTCAGCCCAGGAAAGGTCTTGAAAAACCAATCTAAATAATTTATCTCCTCATTGCCTTTTCTTCGGAAATTTAATGTTTTCATTCGGTTTTCATTCTTTTTTTTCTGGTTAATTTTGATACCTTTTTTTATAAAAAAAACATTTAATTCAATGATAAAAAAATTTCAATAATTAAAATTTTTTCATCAATTAAAAAAATTAATGAGGACTTTCTTCTTGCGCTCCATTTATCTCAGTTTGTTTCGAGTTCTTCAATTTTATTAAGATAATCGCTTGATTGAATTCTGCAGCAGATGCTTTCTGCATGAAGAACTTCTCCACAAAGTCATTCTCATATATTTGATTATGGCTTTCATCATTCAGCTCATACTCACTGAAATCATCAGAATTTGCTCTTTTTGGCAATTTCTTTATAAATAATTTTTTTTAAATCAATAAAATTTTGATAAAAACCCAAAATTCACAAATAAAACGCTTCAATTGATCAAAGGTGGTCGTGCTGCAGAACCTAACAGTCGCTTGATAGGACATTTCTTTTGACCCTTGAGATAATTTCAAAGAGCTGTCATTCACCAGCTTTATGGTTACGAAATTGAAGATAATTTTATTGTTTATTATATGATCGAGATCGTCTTTTACTTCCTCTCTAATTTTTTTTTAGTAAATTTTTCATTTGATATTTTTCATTGATTTTTTTCATTATTTTTTCAATCAATTGTTTTATTGAATTTTTCAAAAATGAATTATATTTAGTGAATTATAAAGAAAAAATCTGAAATAAAGAAATTTCAAAAAAAAGGGACTCTTTATTGTTATCTCCTCTAAAATTGGCTTTCTTGTTTTCAAAGTGAGATTTGAAATTTTCAATTACAAAATTGAGTTTTTCAATAATTTTCAATGTTTGTTCTTCTGTTTCTAATCCCAGTTTCATCTGATCATTTTGTGGTTTTTTTGTGGGTTTATCTCCCTATAAATATTTTCTCTTTCAAATAAAACCTTTTATTTCATAAATGAAACTCACTTGATCCTTGCCTATTTTTCTCTCAATTGCTTCGAAATTCTCTTTGCGTTCCTTGATTTCTGTGTTTATTGCAACCAATCGTTCACGATTTCTATCGATTTGTTCTTGTTTGGTGGAGTTATCGTTTCGTAATCTCTCAATTTCTTTCTTTTGATAAGATTCCTGATCTTTGAGATGCTGAATCTCCTCGATATATTCTTGCGCTATTAAATCGTTCATGTTTTAATAGAAAATAAATCAATTTTAAATTATTTAATTAATTTTTTTCTTTTTTTCCAAAATTTTTTACTTTTAATTAATTTTTTCTTAAAAAATTTAAAAAAAATCAATGGAAGATTTCAAAAAACCAATTTATTCTGAAGCTCAAGATTCTTCTGACAGTTACCTTGAAGATATCGAGCGTATAAATCTGTTTTTCTTTATCATCTATCAATAAACCCCTTTTTCTCTTTCAGGTAAGCTAAAAGTTAAGCGCATTTCTGGGATAATTAGCTCAAAATTTGATCAAAATTATTCCAAAAATCTTGATATTACTGAACAAAGGAAGAAAATGGCAATAAATCGAGCTAAAACAATTCTAACCTATTGGGTTTCTTCTTAAATTATTCGAATTTAGCTTAGATTATAGGGTGTTTTTCTAGTGATTCTGACAAATTCCTTCGCGATTTACCCAGTTTCTGTGAAGATTGTTCGTAGATTATTCAAATTAACAGGTTTTTGGAACATACATTTCGGTATAATCCCTATAATGTTGAATTGGAATGCAGTGGTTTTGGGTTTTGGGGAAGGAGTTTTAACATATTATCGTTTAAAAAACTTATAATTAATTCGAATATTAAGTTAACTCTCTATTTTACGAAGAACATCATATAATAACTGATAATTTGTTAGTCTTAGACTGGTTTTATTGTACCATTTCATCAGTTTCAACATATTTTTCAATGCAAGAATCACGACTTTCTTCTTTTCATTGGTTAATTCATCGATTTCCTTTGTAACAATAGAGAATCTTCCCAAGAATTCCAATAAATGCTCAGGATCTCTTATACTATTATTCTTCACAATATCATGAGCGTTATATTTCTCGTCATGCCTGATAAACGGTGTGTTTGTTGTAAAAAAGGAAGGACTGGTCTTAGTTTTTATATGAAAACTAGTGAAAATCCTAGAAATAGAGGCTTTTTCTATGACTCGTATTGGAGTATTTTTCTCTTCTTTGTTCAAATATTCAATTAATTGATGAAATTCACATATATGGATGTTTTTTCGATACATATCAGTCAGAGTTTTCGAAAGAATGTGGTAGGTGAGATTGGAAATACCGATGTTTTCTTCAGAAATTAGCTTCTTCGCAAACCAGAGATAAACAGCTGTTTGATAGGTATCGAGAAGTGTTTGCCATAACATCAAGGGAAGTCCGATCATTAACCATTGGAAAAACAAAGGAATCCTGTCATTTTTTTTTAATTTGATTATTAAGAAGAAAATCCTGATGAGATTGAAAAAATAATAACCTAGAAAGAAAAATAAATTAAATGATTTTGTAAAGGAAATTTTTTAATCTTCTAAAGGAAATTTCTTTATTAAAGTTCTTTTTTTCTTGAATTTATAAAAGTATTTTCATTTTAAAAATTTAATGAATTTAGAAAGGAAATTTCATTCAAAATTCTTTTAATTTAAAAGGAAATTTCTTTCAAAAACTTCTTTTTACAAAAGAAATTTCTTTGATAGAACCTTATATTTTTAAAAGTAAATTTACATGGTATTAATGCGAGATTCAGTGAAACTAGAAAAATAGCCAAAACAATTGAGATCAGAAAATACCCGATTCTACAAAGCAGCTTATTGATTTTCTTGAGTCTCTCCACGTTTTTCGTCATGGCTGCTGCAGCAAGGAAAAAAACATTGACAAAGCTCAAATATACAGGCATAACGACTAAGCATCCATAAATAGGATCATATTCAAATTTCCTGATATTTCCAATCAAACCATGATTAAAATGCGTTCTTCCGACCTTTGATGCCGCTTCGAAATTAAAGCTCAAAATTGCAATAACAAGATTCATATAAATAATTGCGATAACAAATATATATAATATAAGGAAAATAGGTCCAAAAGCTGTTTTATGCACTTGATAATCATCGAAACTGAACTGTGAACCACTCACTTCTATCAAATAATACAAGGAGTTCACTAGTGTTGTGAAACGATTATTAGGGTTATCAAAAAAGCTGATATGTCCCAGAAACGCGAAACATAGCACAGTTATGATAAAAATCACCATAAACTTCATACAAGCCTTGAAAATCACCCATAAAGCCTTCATCCATGGTCCAAACATGCGGAAAATCTTGAAACAAAAGAATATTTTCATCACAATAATCACAATAAAACAACAGAAAATCAGCTTCATGCAGATATCGATCTCATATAAAGAGAGGTTAGAGGTATTTGTGAAGAAATAAATGGTTATTAATGAGAGAATACTCATGGTAATATCAAGGAAATCCTCTGCGTTCATATTGTAATGGATCAGTAATTTCTTTGAATAATAGAAGCTACAGAATAGTCTTATTGGGAAATTAATGAGAAATATCAAGAAAAGTATCATATATTCATTGAATAAAGCGTTTAAATTATTGCGAAACTCAAGAAAACCTGGATCTTTTTCTGAAGAAATCCTTTGATTAAAGAAAGAAATTCGCAGTTTGTAAAGGTTTTCTATTGCGATAATGGTCCAAAGTAATAAAAAAATCATCAGGCAATTATCAATAACCAGTCTAATTCTGCAATTATAGGTCCAAACGACTCTTTGAAACGTGAAATGATGTTGGAATTCACTGATGGCGTTCCTCGCGAAATATAAGTTCTCTTTCATAGGATAATTAAAGCCTTTTTGTGAAGAAAATAGATTGCTTGTAACAGAAAAAATGGAAAAAATATCAAATTCACTCAAAATGCTTCCATTCCAAAGAATATTTATCACATTTTCTACATTTTGCATTGCGATGATTTCCCATAGATTATTCTCATAGATTATATAGATAACTCTTCTTTGTTCGAGGTCTGTATCACGAAGAATTAGGTTAAGTTCTTTATCATCATTTACACGAGAAATGAGAATTTGGGCCATTGTGTATATTTTATTCGAAATTATTATCAAAGTACTGCGGTTATAAACGATTTTTTGAGATAATTTTATTATGAATTCGATCAGCAGAATTATGATCTTCAAAGGGTTATAAAACGTGTAAAGCACGTTCTCGAGACTGGGGATTTCTAAACGCTTGTAGATCATGCTTGCGAGAGATTTTGTGAGCTTTTCATCAGCCCAGATCTCGATTTTGTTCAGGAAATATAGAGTAAATTCAAAGTTTTTACCTTCAGAATAACTAAGAATAAAGAGAAATAAAGAGAAATAAAGAGAAATAAAGAGAAATAAAGAGAAATAAAGAGAAATAAAGAGAAATAAAGAGAAATAAA
>JFJP01039095.1_pt1 | contig 17194 bp, 16 predicted proteins | sample 431651 | NCBI WGS metagenome assembly JFJP01 (sample SAMN02602958, study PRJNA72255) | Microbial mat metagenome, whole genome shotgun sequencing project. | biome: fresh water; feature: sink hole; material: water; isolation source: purple microbial (photo- and chemosynthetic) mats found in... | reverse complement strand
TATTTCTTTCGTTTCATGGATCCCCGCAACAACAAGGGGCTGGTATCGGAAGAAGCAGTGAACTACTGGCGCGATGTAGATTTGTACATTGGCGGTATTGAGCATGCAACAGGTCACCTTATCTATTCTCGTTTCTGGACCAAATTCCTCTTCGACCTAGGCATAGTGCCTGTAGAAGAGCCTTTCAGGAAATTGGTAAATCAGGGCATGATACAGGGGCGTTCCAATTTTGTGTACAGATTAAAAACCGAAAATACTTTCGTATCGGCAGGCTTGCGCGACCAATATGAAACTACAGAATTGCATGTAGATGTGAATATTGTAAAAAACGATGTTTTGGATGTTGAGGCTTTCCGCAAATGGAGACCTGAGCTTGCCGATGCACGTTTTATATTGGAAGACGATAAATATATATGTGGTTTTGGCGTGGAGAAAATGTCGAAATCAATGTACAACGTGGTAACTCCCGATGATATCATTGATGAATATGGTGCCGATACTCTGCGCTTATACGAAATGTTTCTGGGGCCGCTTGAGCAGTCTAAACCCTGGGATACTAGTGGTATAGAAGGTGTAAATCGTTTTCTGAAAAAATACTGGCGTCTGTTTTTTAACAAAAACGGAGAACTGAATATTTCAGACGAAAAAGCCAGCGCCGATGAATTGAAAATATTGCACAAAACAATAAAAAAAGCAGGCGAAGACATTACGCGCTTTTCATTCAATACTGCAGTAAGTGCTTTTATGGTTTGTGTGAACGAGCTAAGTGCGCTATCGTGCAATAAACGTGAAATTTTGGATCCGCTCACGCGCACCCTCTGCGCATTTGCGCCACACATTGCCGAAGAACTCTGGCATATACTGGGACATACTGATAGTGTGGTTACTGCCCAATTCCCCGCTTACAACGAGGAGTACTTAAAAGAAAATGCAGTCATTTACCCGGTAGCCTTCAATGGCAAGCGCCGTTTCGAAATACAAGTGCCCATAGAACTCAACGAGGCACAAGTGAAGGAAATAGTAACAGCTCATTCACTTTTCGAGAAATGGATGGAAGGAAAACAAATGGCAAAATTCATTTTTGTACAAGGCAAAATGGTAAATGTGGTGCTGAAATAATCCACCCTCAGGCATTATAAATCAATCCGGCAGGTGAAACCCAAGGGCAAAACTTGCCGGATTTTTTTTTACCAAATACCTCAAGCAAAAAATATAAAACCGTACATTTGAAAAAACGTTGCTTATTTGTTAATTTTGTTTAGGTAAAAATATACAAACACAAAAATAATGGCACATTTTAAAAGAATATTGCTAAAACTTAGTGGCGAATCGCTCGAAGGCAAACTTGGATACGGAATAGACGAAGAAGTTTTGTACAAATATGTAAACGAAATAAAACGTGTAACCGAGGCGGGTGTTGAAGTGGCAATAGTTATAGGCGGGGGCAATATATTCAGAGGACTCAGCGGAACCGACAAAGGGATAGACCGAGTGAAAGGCGACTATATGGGCATGCTTGCAACCATCATAAACAGCATGGCGTTGCATTCTGCATTCGAGTCCATTGGTATGCCTTCCCGCTTATTCACATCCATACGTATGGAGCCCATTGGCGAATATTTTAACCCAGAGAAAATTCAGCAGGCTCTTCGCAACAAAGAAGTAGTTATCATTGGCGGCGGCACTAGCAATCCGTATTTCACAACAGATACTGCTTCGGCTCTGCGTGCCATAGAAATAAAAGCCGATGCACTGCTGAAAGGTACCCGTGTGAACGGGGTTTACAATGCAGATCCTGAAAAAGACCCAAAAGCTGTGAAATACGACAAAGTGAGTTTCGATGAAGTGATACAGATGCAACTAAAGGTCATGGACATTACCGCATTTACCCTCTGCCGCGAAAACAAAATGCCTATTGTGGTATTTGATATGAATGGTGACGGTAACTTGCTGGAAGTTTGCACAGGGCAAAATAGCGGAACGCTGGTACATGTATAGTTATTGATATTTAAAATCGGATATATTTTAACACATATAATTTCAAACATATGCACGATAAAGTAAAACATTTGCTCGATGATGCAAAATTGCACATGACCAAAACTGTTGAGCACCTCGAGAGAGAATTGGTAAAAATACGGGCAGGAAAAGCCAATACCCATATGCTCGATGGCATTCACGTAGATTATTATGGCTCTATTGTTCCGCTTAGCCAAATAGCGAACATAAATACTACCGATGCACGCACAATTGTCATTCAGCCTTGGGAGAAAAACCAGATTGTGGTAATAGAAAAAGCCATCATGAAGGCCAACTTAGGGTTCAATCCTGAAAACAATGGCGAAATAATACGAATCAGCGTACCACCACTTACCGAAGAGCGTCGCAAAGACTTGGTAAAACAGGCTAAACAAGAAGGCGAAAGCGCCAAAATTGTAATCAGAAACCTTCGCAAAGACACCAATGAGAACATTAAAAAACTTAAAAAAGATGGTGTTCCTGAAGACGATATGAAAGCCGGTGAAGAAAAACTAAATGTGATCACCCATGAGCATACCGAAAAAGTTGACAAGCATGTAGTATTGAAAGAAAAAGACATCATGACTGTGTAAATATGCACTCTTGCTATATAAAAACGCCGCCGGCTTGGAGCTTGCGGTGTTTTTTATTTTACATATGTATGATGTAGGTTAGCAAGATGTCACCACATGCAATGAATAAAGAATTGAAAGGCGGATGGATGGGCTACAACGATGATAGATGGAAATATCACTAAACTGCAATTCAATTAATGCTTGAGTAGCGAAGAATAATAACCGGGTTTTACATCATTGAGCAGGTAAGCTGCATGTATATGGTCAATATTTCGGATAGCGTATATAATATTGTGTAAATTGACACCATCAATTTGCCCGGTGATGCGCAGCAAGATATCGAACTGATGGAGATGCTTTAGCAGGGAATAGTTGTCCATACGGTTACTAATCAGTTCGTATGTCACCATACTATCTGAGGTGAACCGAAAACGTTGAAACTCGAGAGATAATTCAGAAAAATTTCCCGGGATATGTGTATCGATTGCAAAACGTGTATCGAGTACCGGATTGAGAAGTGCAGCCAGGTTGTATATTTTGAGTGTTGTAGAAATCCCAACCAAATAAAAATTATCAGGTATGTTGTCTTTTTGACGGTGTTTTTTGTTATACGAACTCATCGAATGAAATATGGGACTTATAATTTCCGCCAACTACACGTTCCAAAGCCATTCGTGCGGCAGTTTGTTCGGCTTGCTTCTTCGAAATGCCTTTACCTGTGCCATAAATTTCAGCATCAATCTTGGCGTAAGATACAAAATTTTTCGAATCGGTAGTGTCTGTTTCGGTCTGAAACACAACATCGTGCTTGTACTTTTGCGCCCATTCAATAAGCTGGCTTTTAAAATTGGTATCGGTATGCTCCAATTTATCAAAATCAATGTGCACTTCTAATATGCGCTTTACAATGAAACGAGTCACCTTCTCGAAACCACGGTCTAGGTAAATAGCGCCTATCAGAGCTTCGAAGGCATCGCCATACACATACTTACTATTAGCAAAACTACCTGAAATGACTGTAAGATAGTCGTCGAGACCAATTTTGCGAGTAAGTTCAGACAAATGTTCTCCATTTACAATTTTGGAGCGCATTTGAGTGAGAAATCCCTCGTCTTGGTATGGAAACCTTCGGTAAAGGAAATCCGAAATTACAGCGTCTAAGATTGCATCACCCAAAAATTCTAGCCGTTCATTGTTTATGAACTGTCCTTTGGAGGTAAGACGCGATGCAGACCTGTGTGTAAGAGCAAGTTTGTAAAGAAATAGTCTGGAAGGACGAAAACCCACAATATTACTTATTGACTTCCGCAATAAGCGATCTTCTTCGTCAAAGTCAAAAAGGAGGAAGTCTATAAACCTATTGAGCACAAATTAGTTCATTCAAACTTTTTGAAAATTACAGATGCATTGTGACCACCAAAACCGAATGTATTGCTTAGCCCCGCACGAACGGTTCTTTTTTCAGCTTTATTCGGAGTGAGTTTAAGTTTAGGGTCTATAGCCGGATCCAAATCCTCCAAATTGATAGTTGGCGGAACCATATCGTTTTTCACAGCTAGTATGGTAGCCAGTGCTTCTACAGCTCCTGCAGCCCCCAATAGGTGTCCGGTCATAGATTTGGTACTGCTTACATTTAAATCGTAGGCATGATTTCCAAATACTTTTAATACAGCCTGAAGTTCTGCCACATCACCAAGAGGTGTACTTGTACCATGAACGTTGATGTAATCTATGTCTTCTGGTTTCAAATTGCCGTCTTCCAACGCACGTTTCATAACCAGAGCAGCTCCTTCGCCTTCAGGATGTGGTGCAGTCAGGTGATACGCATCGGCAGACATACCTCCGCCTACCATTTCGGCATAGATATGTGCTCCACGTGCTAAAGCGTGTTCCAGTTCTTCAAGAATAATTGCCACTCCTCCTTCGCCCATTACAAAACCATCGCGGTTTACGTCGAATGGACGAGATGCCCTGGAGGGTTCGTCGTTGCGGGTACTTATGGCTTTCATAGCATTGAAACCACCAACACCGGCTTCGTTTATACTGGCTTCAGAACCACCGGTAATAAACAAGTCAGCTTTGCCCCATCGGATGTAATTGAATGCATCAATGATGGCATGGGTACTCGACGCACAAGCTGATACAGTGGCGTAATTGGGGCCTCTGAAACCAAATTTAATAGAGATGTGACCAGCTGCAATATCCGAAATCATTTTTGGAATGAAATACGGGTTGAAACGTGGCACGCAATCGCCTTTTACATATTCTTTTAATTCTTCAGTGATACTTGAAATACCACCAATACCTGAGCCCCAGATAACACCTGCACGGTCTCTATCCATTTTTTCCAAGTCGAGCTTTGAGTCAACTACGGCTTTGTCGGCTGCAACGAGAGCAAACTGGGCAAACAGGTCATATTTTCTAACTTCTTTTTTATCAAAATAGTCGAGAGGATTGTAGTCCTTCACCTCGCAGGAAAACTTCGTTTTAAACTTTTCGGTATTGAAACGTGTAGTCGGGCCTGCGCCGCTAACTCCGTTTATAAGATTGTTCCAAAATTCTTCAATGGTGTTTCCCAATGGTGTTAAACCTCCAAGTCCTGTAACAACTACGCGTTTCAATTCCATAAAAATTAAAGTTTAAAGTTTTTGTGAGTTAAGCAATACCGTTTTGTTCGATGTATTTGATGGCCTCACCTACTGTACTGATATTCTCTGCCTGATCGTCAGGTATAGCAATATTGAATTCTTTTTCAAATTCCATGATCAGCTCTACAGTGTCAAGTGAGTCAGCACCCAAATCATTTGTAAAGCTTGCATCATTAGTAACTTCATTTTCGTCTACACCCAATTTGTCTACAATTATAGCCTTAACTCTCGAAGCGATGTCTGACATAATATTACAGTTTTAAGATTAACAAAATATTCCAAAATTCTTGGTGCAAAGAAATATATTTGTATCAGAAAAAAAAAATATAGATTCTTTTTTTCTTGTGTGTGTGCTACATTAAATTGTACATATATTTGCTCAATGGTTTAATATACTGCTCATTAAGTACTCATTATTAATTTTAGAAAATGATTAATATCTCTTTATTTGCATCAGGTAGTGGCACTAATGCTGAAAATATTACTAAATATTTTTCAAATAGTCAGATAATTTCTATCAACTCACTGCTATCAAACAAACCTGATGCCTACGTATTCAACAGACTTGCCCATTTTAAGCTAAAAACCTTGATATTTAACAGGAAAGAGTTTTACGAGGAGAATCATGTGATTGATTTTCTTGCTAAGAATAATACCGATGTCATTGTGCTGGCTGGTTTCCTCTGGTTAATTCCTGAAAAACTCATCAGGCTTTACCCCAATCGCATTATTAATATACATCCTGCGTTGCTTCCTGCATATGGAGGGAAGGGCATGTATGGAATGAATGTGCATAAGGCCGTAATAGAGAATAAGGATAAATACAGTGGCATTACCATACATTTGGTAAACGAAGAATACGATAGGGGTGAAATTCTTTTCCAGACCTATTGCGATGTTTTGCCATCTGATACGCCCGAAGATTTGGCAGCTCGTATACATGCACTCGAGTATAAATTTTTCCCAAAAGTTATCGAGCATTTTATTGCTTCACATTTTTAAACGCTACCAGTCCTTTTGATTTTATAATTCAGGTAATTTTAAATATTTTAGCATATTAATTTAACATGTTTATAACTGCACTATGAAACTATTTCGAAAAATTTTGTTGGTAACAGGCATTGTGTTGCTTGTTGTCGTGGTAGGTGCTATAATATATGTATCACATATAAAGCACAAAGGCTTGCCCGATTTGAATGAAGATGTTCAGATAGAAGGCCTTCAAGCTGAGGTTACTATTGTACGAGACAGTATGGGCGTACCTACAATATATGCGTCCAATGAGCACGATTTGTATCTTGCTACCGGTTATGTAATGGCTCAGGATAGGCTTTGGCAGATGGATCTGTTGCGCAGGGTCACAACAGGTCGATTGTCTGAAATATTTGGTGAGCGCATGCAGAAATCCGATAAACTACTCAGGTTTTTACATATGTCTGAAAAATCGGCGCAACAGTTAGATAGTCTTCCCGAAAACATGAAAGAATCGATTGTGGCTTTTTCTGATGGCGTAAATGCCTATATCAATGCAAATGCCGATAAGCTACCTATAGAATTTACGGTACTTGGTTACAAACCTGAGCCGTGGACTCCCATCCATACTGCAAACCTAACTGGATACATGGCATGGGACTTATCTATGGGATGGAGTACCGAAGTCTTGTTAGACAGAATAAAGTCTAAGGTGGGTGACCAGAAATTTATTGAACTTTTCCCTCAGGTATCTAATACCAACTCATACATATATCCAAATTTCTCAATTGATAGCTTATACAAAACCATATCTGATGAACTTACCAAACCCAATTTGGAAATTGCAAAACTGGGAGTTGATATCTTGCATGGAAGTAATAACTGGGTGGTTGCAGGCAAGAAAAGTGCTGATGGTAGCCCCATGTTAGCCAACGATATGCACCTTGGGCTCGCTATTCCGGGTGTATGGTATCAGATTCATCAAGTGATTGAGGGTAAACTAGATGTAACTGGGGTTGCCCTGCCAGGACAACCTATGGTAGTTTGTGGCCACAATGCTTACTATGCATGGGGTATGACCAATGTAATGCTCGATGATATGGACTTTTACGTAGAAACCATCAATCCTGAGAATCCGAACCAATATAAATTCAATGGCACGTGGCGCGATTTGAAAGTAGTATTTGATACTATTCTAACCAAGGATGGTGCAAGAATACCTATTGAAACCAAATTTACTCATCGTGGCCCTATTATTTCCGATTACAAAAAAGTGGAGGATAGAGCTATTTCTATGCGTTGGTTAGGCAATTCTTACAGCAACGAGGTACGAACTGTTTACGAACTCAACCACGGCAAAAACTGGAATGAATTCAGAAGTGCCTTGCAATATTTTGGTGCAGTAGCTCAGAATGTGGTATATGCTGATAAAGATGGAAATATCGGTTTGCAGAATACCGGAATGCTGGCAATACGCGAAGGCAAGAGATATTTGCTTGCCCCCGGTGATACAGATTTATATGACTGGAAAGGCTTCGTGCCCTTTGATTCACTCCCTTTTGAGTTCAATCCCGAAAAAGGATATTTGGCATCTGCCAACAACCGGACGGTATCTCCCAATTACCCGTATTACATAAGTGCATGGTTCGACCAACCATACAGGTACGACCGCATTGTTGAGATGCTCGAAGAAAAAGAAAAACTGAGTGTAGATGATTTCAAGAAAATGCATGGCGATTTTAAATCGAAGCAAACTGAACTCATGTACGCCACCATTGTGAAAATATTGAATGCCAAAACAGATTGGAATGATGATGAAGCTGAAGCTTTGAAGGTATATGCTGCATGGGATGGTGTGCATAATGCCGGTGCTGCTGCTACTACTATTTACGAGGTACATTATATGGAGTTTGCACGTGCATTGTTCGAAGATGAGTTGGGTACCGAATTGTATAACGATTACATGAGCATGGATTTGCTTGCGGGTTATGTGATTCGTGATGTATTCATGGGTAACTCCAAAATTCAGTGGATGGATAATGTGAATACTCCTGATGTGAAGGAAACCTTTGAACAATTGGTAACGGAAAGTTTTTCAAGAACTGTAAAATCGATCGGAGAACGTATGGGCGAGAATCCTGAAATGTGGCAGTGGGGAAAAATTCACCAGCTCTTGCTTAAGCACCCGCTTGGCGAAGTAGCTATTCTGAATAAAATTGTTGGATTGAACCGTGGACCTTATGCTGTTGGTGGTAGCTTCCATACTGTTTCACCTTACTCATATGATGTGGGTGAAAATTTTATTTCTGACAATGGTGCATCGCACAGACACATATATACTACTTCCGATTGGGACAAATCGCAGACTGTAATACCTACTGGCAATTCAGGACAGCCCGGTAGCGAGTTTTATTGCAACCAAACCGAAATGTACCTCAACAATATTTATCACTCCGATGGCGTAAGCAAAAATGCTGTTGAGAAAAAAGCCATGTACACCATGAAACTGACTCCTGTAAGCAAATAGATATTTTATGAATGAAAGGCAAACTGCACGGTTGCCTTTCATGTTTTTTAGATGGGAGCCTGAGTATTTGGTAAAAGTGTTGTATTCTATATTTCCTCATTTTTCTACCCATTTTTTTGTGGGGAATAAAAAAGCTAATATTCGGCGTCTAGTCTTTTTGGCTTCAGTACTATCTAATAATTTTAATTTTGTATGAAAAGTATTATAAACGAGCAGCTTATTTATTTTGTCTGGACTTACAAACTTTTCCAGTCGAAACTTTTTACCCATGGTTCGCACAAGCCTATAGAAATCATTCATCCCGGTATCCGGAATTCAGATTCCGGGCCCGACTTCACCAATGCACGTGTGCGCATAGATGGCTTAGTGTGGGTCGGCGATGTGGAAATGCACTTACAAGCCTCCGATTGGCACCGGCACAAGCATACGCACGATGCGGCATACAATTCAGTCATATTGCATGTAGTTGCAAAAGCAGATACCATTATTACCGATACCAATGGGCGCGAAATACCTGTGTTGGAGTTGGATATACCTGCGTCGGTTCTCGATGAATACCAACACTTCATGCAATCGGAACAAAAAATAATGTGTGGCAGCAAGCTCAAAGATATAGACAAATTTGTGCTTCACTCCTGGCTGCAACGCATGCAGATAGAACGCATTGAAGGGAAATATGCATACATAGAGTCTTTGTTCAGGTTTTTGGGCAACGACTTGAATGAAACTTTTTATGTGCTGCTGGCCAAAGGATTTGGGTTTCATACCAATTCGTTGCCTTTTGAGCAATTGGCCAAAAATCTGCCGTTTAGTTTGTTGTTGAAAAATATTGATAATGCAGATACCCTTTTCGCGCTCACTTATGGACAAGCCGGATGGTTAGATATACAAGCAGAAGATGATTATACGGCCAAATTGCAGCGCGAGTATAAATTTTACAAACATAAATACCATCTCACCTCAATAGATGCGAGTCTTTGGAAAACAAACCGCATTCGCCCGGCCAACCATCCACACCTGAGGCTGGCTCAGTGGCTTACATTGGTTAGCAAATTCCATACACTGGCTTTTGCCGCCGACGATGTGAAAAATATAGACGATGCCCGAAACTTTTTTAATATTGAAATTCCCGAATACTGGCGCTCACACTATGCACTGGCCAAACCATCAGAAAGTAGGAAAAGTGAGCTAAGTGAGGATACAAAACATTTACTCATACTCAATACTTTATTGCCTTTTATATATTTCAGGCATAGGTTCTTGGGCAATATGGAAGTAGATGATTTGATGGAAAAAATTCTTACTGAAATTCCTTCCGAAAAAAACAGCATAGTAAATGAATGGAAATCTTATGGGATAAAACCTGAAAGTGCTTTTGAATCGCAGGCTTTGCTGCAACTCTACAACGAGTATTGCACGCGCAAAAAATGTTTGCATTGCCGCATCGGCCATCAACTGCTCATAAAATCGGTTTCCTGAAATTTGGGGCGATTCTAAATTGTATTTTCACCCAAATAGCTTTCAGAATTATATGCCGAAATTGGTTTTAAACCATTATTTTTGCCACTTCAAAATTGAATCATGTTTACAGAAATACCTCACAATTCGGTACAAAACGCAGGTTGGATTGAAGTAATCTGCGGCTCTATGTTCAGTGGAAAAACTGAAGAACTGATACGCAGACTCAAGCGAGCCGGTATAGCAAAGCAGAAAATGGCTATTTTCAAACCTGCACTCGATACCCGTTATTCAGAAGAGCATGTTGTATCGCACGACTCCAATGCCGTAAAATCGATAGCCATTAGCAGATCTCTTGAGATTCTTGTATTTCACGACGATGAAAAAGTGGTGGGTATAGACGAAGCACAATTCTTTGACATGGATTTGCCAATGGTTTGCACCAAACTGGCATCTAAAGGTGTTAGGGTTATAGTAGCAGGGCTGGACATGGATTTCAAAGGAAATCCTTTCGGACCCATGCCTCAGATTATGTGTATGGCTGAGTATGTGACCAAGGTACACGCCATATGCGTGCATTGTGGAAATCCTGCTCATTTCTCGCATCGCCTCACGCATTCCGAAAAACTTGTGGAATTGGGCGAAAAAGATGTGTACGAACCGCTCTGCAGAAACTGCTATATAAAAGACAACGAATTGGCCTAAATTTTTATTTTATTTTACTTTTCATGAATAGTAAGTACCGAATTTTTCTTCTGTTACTCATTTTAGCCCAGGGGCTGAAAATGAATGCACAAATACTGATTGGCGTTAGAGCAGGTACTACCATTTCTGCAGACTACCTGAGCCCGCTCGACAATCAGAATATAGTGTATGGAACTACATTCGGGCTTATCATCAAGCACACCAACCAGAAGTATATGGGAACTCAGCTCGAGTTTAACTATGGCAGCAGGGGCTGGCACAATATTGTAAACGATAATTCATACATGAGTGGCTCGGTCAATTATGCCGAATGGAAATTCCTTACCCATGCCCAAATTGGGAAGAATAATACAAAATTTACTATCAATGGCGGCCCGCACCTGGGGTACTTGCTCGATGGCACCGAAAAGAATTTCATAGATGGCGTTTTAACCTCAAATAAATACCAGTCAGGCAATTTTCCGCACGACCAACTTGATTATGGTCTCGTATTTGGTTTTGGATTGGTGCACGAGTTTGGAATGGGCGATTTGCAACTGGATATCAATTACACCCTCAGTTTAAGTACCCTTACTGCCGACAATACCACCGAAAGCTACGATATGCGTACCAATCAGCCCATTGCCGTTTCTCTTGCATGGCTTTTTTGCCCGGCCCGCATGCGCAAATAGATGCAATATCGTTTTTTCTACCGGAAAGTATAGAATACGACAAAGCGAGGTAAAAACTATTCTGATACTTATTCCTTTCGCTTAACTAATCGTGAAAAGCTACTTGGGGGATCTAGAGACGAAATTAATACAATAGCATGTAAGTCTCTTCGCACTTCCTGAAAAGCATTTTGGATTTATTGGTCGATTTTTTTGAGATTTTCGGTAACTTTGCATTAAAGATTAAGTGCTGAATCAAAAATTAGGATTATGAACATGCTGCATATTGATAGGATTACGATGAACCCAGACATTTGCCATGGCAAACCATGCATACGGAATATGCGTTGGCCGGTAGAAGTGATTTTGGATTTGTTGGGCTCGAAAATGACCATCCCGGAAATTTTGGAAGACCATCCCGAATTGGAAAAGGAGGATATTGTAGCATGTATAAATTATGCACGTTTACTAATAAGCGGTACAATTGTTAAAACCGCGGCTTGATGAAAATCCTTTGCGATGTGCATATTGCGATTAAAGGTGCGAAATACTTTCAATCCAAGGGTATCGAGACTGAACATGTAAACCTGATTTTAGATAGTTGGCTCACAAAAGACGATGCAATATGCATGTAAGCCGATGCAAACGGTTTCACAGTATTAACTAAAGATAAAGATTTTAAGGATAGTCATTTTATAAAGCATACACCCAAGCAACTTATTAAGGTTAATTTAGGCAACATTTCGACAAATAAGCTGATTGAAATTTTCGATGGTGTATTTGAACAGTTAAATGGTTTATTTTCGGGAAATAGAAAATGCTTCGTTGAAATAAACCAGGACGAATTGATAATAATAAACGAAGACTAAACCGCTAACAGGCCTCTTGCGACAATGGTTTTGCTCGTTGGCTGCATCCTTTCGCTTTACTCTGCCTCCTCACAAATACCCGGGGCAAATAATAGCCTTTCCCCAACAAATATTTACCATTCGTCATTCGATTCGTGCCATTCGTCAATTGCCAAAAAAACGATTAAAGCACCAAAGTGCATCTTATTTGCCTATTAATCAGTATATAAAATTTTGAGTACCCCTTTACCGTTCGTCAACACATCGATCCATTCCCCTTTTGCATACATTATATTTGTAGAAGTTACAAAAACCTAATTTCAACTAATATGAAGAGAAATTTACTGTTTGCTTTGATGCTTTTCATCACCTCTGCAGGTTTTGCGCAGAAAGTTGCCAACAGGCAATACAACAATTCCGGAACTCCCGTTTTTGTTCAAATGGATCGGAATGAATCAGTATCTATGAATAAGGCGCAAGACCTTTTCAAATCTGAGCTCAATATGAAATCTGGCGACGAACTACGCCTTGTTTCTGAATTTAACGATGAACTAGGATACAAACATCAAAAATTTCAACAATTCTATAAAGGAATTAAAGTTGAAAACGGATTATATAATGTTCATGCCAAAGAAGGCAAAATAGAAGTATTGAATGGTGATTTCCTTTCAATAAACGATATGCCTACACTTCCGGGACTTACCGAGAAGGAAGCATTGCAGATAGCACTAGGTTTTGTGAATGCCGAGGTGTATATGTGGCAAAATGCCGGCAACGAAAAATGGGCCAAATCAAACGAGCCTAGCGGTACTTTTGTTCCAAACGGCGAAATGATAATAGTAGGCAAACTTGTAAGTGCCGAACAAAACCAGTACGAACCTGTAGTTGCTTATAAATTCAATGTTTATGCTGAAAAGCCACTTAGCCGCGATTTCATCTATGTAGATGCTAATACTGGTGAAGTAGTGAAAGTAGAGCCTATCATAAAAAAATGTAACGATTTTAGCCACAACCATGATGCTGAGCATGTAGTTGGTCACGATGCAGATGTACATGCCAATGAAATAAGCGAATACACACCTGACTTTACTTCTGTGCTAGCCAATGCCTCTGCTTCAGCTGCCACCAGATACAGCGGAACCAAAACCATTACAACCGACAGCTACAGCGGGAGCTACAGACTTCGCGAAACTGGCAGAGGAAATGGTATACAAACCTACAACATGAAAAAAGGTACCAACTATACTTCTGCTGTCGATTTTACCGATGTAGACAACAACTGGACTGCTGCCGAATTCAATAATACTAACAAAGACAACGCCGCTCTTGATGCTCACTGGGGTGCCGAAATGACTTACGACTATTTCAAAAACGTTCACAACCGCAATAGTTACGACAATGCCGGAGCTATCATAAAAAGTTATGTACACTACAGCAATGCTTACGACAATGCTTATTGGAATGGTTCAGTTATGACTTATGGCGACGGTAGTGGTACTTATTTCGATGCTCTTACCTCGCTCGACGTTGCTGCACACGAAATTGGACACGCTGTATGCGAAAAAACTGCTAACCTTGCATACCAAAACGAATCGGGTGCTATGAACGAAGGTTTTTCTGACATTTGGGCTGCTTGTGTTGAATACTTTGCTGCACCCGAAAAAGGTACTTGGTTGATAGGTGAAGATATAGAGCGTAGAGCCGGACATACTGCGCTCCGTTCTATGAGTGACCCCAATGTGGAAGGACAACCTGATACTTATAAAGGTACAAAATGGGTTGCTACAGTTACTAATCCTACCTCTACCAACGATTACGGCGGAGTACATACCAACAGTGGTGTTCTCAACCATTGGTTCTATATTCTTGCTGTAGGTAAAAGCGGCACAAACGACATAGGCTCAGCTTACTCTGTGACTGGTATTACCATCGACAAAGCTGCTAAAATAGCTTATCGTACCGAAAGCCTTTACATGGTGCTGGTTCAAACGAAGTGATACAAACTACAAACGCTTGGTATGCAGTTGGTGTTGGTGCAGCTTATGGTGGCACTACCCCTACTACTTATTGTGCTTCTCAAGGAAACAGCGTAGCCGATGAGTGGATAGCCAGTGTGAAAGTGGGTACATTTACCAATACTTCAACAGCTGCAAAATATACCGATTTTACTAGTAAAACAATTTCACTTACTAAAGGAGCCTCTACATCGGTGACACTTACTCCAGGTTATGCATCTACTGCATACGCTGAGTACTGGAAAATATGGATTGACTACAATGCCGATAAAGATTTCGACGATGCTGGTGAACTTGTATTTGATGCAGGTAGTGCCAAAACAAACGCAGTTACTGGTAGCTTTACCGTTTCATCTACAGCTACAGGTTCAACCCGTATGCGTGTAAGTATGAAATACAACGGCGCACAAACAGCTTGCGTAGATACTCAAGCCCCAACTGCACCTACTGCCCTCAACTATACGAACCTAACTGCAACCTCACTTACATTAACCTGGACCGCTTCTACTGATAACGTAGCCGTTACTGGTTACGATGTGTATAAAAATGGTGCACTTCAAGGTAGCACAACTTCTACTACCCTAGCCGTGACCGGCCTTACTGCTAGCACTGCTTACTCATTCTACGTAAAAGCCAAAGACGCTGCCGGAAATGTTTCTGCTGCAAGTGCTACCCTCAATGTAACTACTTCTGCTGCTACTGTTGCCTATTGCGCTTCTAAAGGTACCAACTTTACATACGAGTGGATTGACCTGGTACAACTTGGTAGCATGAGCAATGTTACTGCTGCCAATGCCGGATATGGCAACTTCACTGCTAAAGTGGCTAACGTTGTGGTTGGTAGCAACACCATCTACGTATCTGCCGGATTTAAAAGCACTGCTTATACCGAGTATTGGAGAGTATACATCGACTTCAACAAAGATGGCGACTTTGCAGATGCTGGCGAAACTGTTGTAAGTGGCAGCTCTAAATTAGCTACTACTTTAACATACACATTTACTGTTCCTTCTACATTCACCGGTTCTACCCGTATGCGTGTTAGCATGAAATACAATGCTGCTCAAACTTCATCTTGCGAAACCTTCTCGTATGGCGAGGTGGAAGATTATACTGTTACTTTGGGTTCATCTTTTGCACCAACCAATGGCATAGTTGACGCTACAGAATTGGGCAACGAAGAAGCATCTGACCTGATGATGTATCCAAATCCGGTTGAGAACTACTTTGTGGTTGAAAGCAAAAATGAATTGAAAACTGTATCGGTATTCAATATGCTTGGCGAAAAAGTAATGGAAGTTGAAGTAAACGATATGATTACAACCGTAGGTGTTGAGCACCTTACCACTGGTGTTTATATGGTTCGTACATTCGATGGACAAAAAGAAAACTTCACCAAAATTCTGAAGAAATAACCTCTAATCATCTACAAAAAAACGAAGGGACTGCTTTATGCAGTCCCTTTTTTTATTTTAAATATGTGCATATGATGCATTGTATAACATTTAAAGGCATTGATGTATTATTGAGCTCATGTATGAACTACATGTAGTGAGATATTTTTGACTTTTTAGATTCAATTTCGCGTTCTTAAAGACATCAAAGCGTTAGCAATAAAAATCTACTTTCAAATTCAAAAAATCTTGCTTATCTTTGCACCATATTTACACACTTGGGGTTGACCTGGATTAGACAGCGAGGTCAGTCGGAGTGTAAGCATGCCGGGATATGTAACACACCCCGCTAAACTGGGTTACAAAACACAATTGGCGAAAATAACTACGCTCTTGCTGCTTAATCGAATTTAGTAGATTTAGCTTTATTGCGGTACTAGGTACTGCGACGAGACATCTCTCGAATGGACAAGCCTGATTCCGGTTCGACCCAGAGGTGCAACTAATTTTGGGATCGGTGCTCTTTTTTCTCGGAGGGGCATTTAAAAACAGAGGATAAGATGTGCCTAGGGTTCTGTTTCCCGGGGTATGTTCGAAAACCAATAAGCGGATAAGCATGTAGAAAGCATTTTGGTTGCTTGTTTGGACGAGGGTTCGATTCCCTCCAGCTCCACCAAATAGTACGATAGCACAATTCTCCCATGGGTTGTGCTATTCTATTTTCCTCAAACTACTCGCATAGCCAAACTCAAGACCGACGCGGAGCCTCGGCTTAACGGGGGAGGAAGATACTACCTATATAGTAAACTTTGCCAAAGTTCCGAAACTTTGGCAAAGTTGTGATACGTGCTTGTGTTCACACCATCGCATAGCGAATATCTTTCGGCATTCTATACGTGGGATAAATCCCAAGGTACAAATTATCCATTTTCAATTATCCCATATCCCTTATCCATTTTCAATTAAAAAAGCGCCGTTAGGTGCGTAATATCGGTAGAAAACGATTGTTCGCGTGTTTTATTACCGCCCTCATCGGGGCGGAACATTGGTTGGTGTGCATGTTTTTCTACCGAGATATTGCCCCGAGTGGGGCAAATAGTAGGATGTGCCTATCATTTGCAATCGTCCGCTGGACATTGTAGTGTGGAGATAAACTTGTGCATTTATAGATGACGGCAGATTCCCGCTTCGCGAATTATCCATTCTCAATTATCCATTTTCAATTAAAAAACGCCCACGGCTACCATCGGATCATGCCTACGGCATTCTATACTCACCCCTCGTTCGGCATAGGTTGTGCCTAAGCCGCGGTATATGTTGTGGGGCTCTGCCTCATCAGAGGCACCACTATATAATAGGGGAATTGAAGATTTATCAGAAATT
>JFJP01038588.1_pt1 | contig 17195 bp, 16 predicted proteins | sample 431651 | NCBI WGS metagenome assembly JFJP01 (sample SAMN02602958, study PRJNA72255) | Microbial mat metagenome, whole genome shotgun sequencing project. | biome: fresh water; feature: sink hole; material: water; isolation source: purple microbial (photo- and chemosynthetic) mats found in... | reverse complement strand
CTTTTGAACATCATAGGTACGCTTGACAATCCTTCAGAGGGCAGAGCGGTGATCCTGGGTCATTCAGTGGGGGAGCTGTCTCCATCGGAGTCAGCCTCTTTGCGCAAGTCGAAGCTTGGATTCATCTTTCAGAGTTACAATCTTTTCCAGGTTCATACGGTCTTTGAAAACGTGGAGTTCCCGCTGTTGCTGCAAAAAATTGAGAGCAGCCAGAGAAGGCAGTTGGTTCTTGATGCCCTGGAGTGGGTAGGTCTGACCGATAAGATCAACTCGCGTCCCTCACAACTCTCAGGTGGCGAGAGCCAGAGGGTGGCAATTGCCAGGGCGATGGTCAAGAGGCCTGCCATTGTGCTGGCAGACGAGCCTACGGCGAATCTTGACGCAGCCAACTCACACAACATCCTGCAGACAATGGAGAAGCTAAACCGTGAGCTGCAGACAACATTTCTCTTCGCCACGCACGACGAAAAAGTAATCGGGTATGTGCGGAGGAAGATCTGGCTGTCTGACGGCAAAGTAGCTAAGGATGAGATTATTGATAGAAACTAAAAGGAGGAATCTGACATGCTTGCGTTAAAACTTGCGCTGAGAAATCTCCTGGGAGCAGGTCTGCGTACCTGGCTCAATGTAATAGTCCTCTCCTTTTCCTTCATCATCATCATCTGGACCAAGGGGCTGCTGGCAGGATGGGATCGCCAGGCCAGGAATGACATGATAGAGTGGGAAGTGGGCCAGGGCCAGTACTGGCAAAGTAATTATGATCCGTACGACCCGTTCACGCTTAATGAGAGCCACGAGACACTGCCGGAATCATACCGGAGTGCAGCAGAGGCGAATCTGCTTGTCCCGGTGCTCATCACACAGGGTTCGATCTACCCTCAGGGAAGGATGCAGCCGGTGCTCATCAAGGGTATCCCTCCGGAGCAGCAGTTACTTAAGTTGCCAACGGGTTTGCTCAGCTCTGATGACGGTGACATACCTGGCATCTTAGGCAAATCAATGGCTGAGAGCACTGGACTTAGCGAGGGCGATTATGTCACCGTCAGGTGGAGAGACAGGAACGGAACCTTTGATGCAACGGAGGTGAGGATAGCAGGCATCTTCGAAACCACTGTCCCTTCAGTGGATGTGGGACAGGTATGGCTTGCGCTTGAGGATCTGCAGAAGATGATGCTCATGCCCGGCGAAGCCACGATACTTGTCAGGGGCAGCAACGCGGTTGCCCTGCCTGCCGATGAAGCATGGGTTGTGAAAGAGCAAAAGGAGCTTCTGTCAGATATTGAGAACATAATCAAAGCCAAGGGAATGATTGGGGTAATCATATGGGGCATACTGCTGATGATGGCCATGCTTGCCGTCTTTGACACGCAGGTGCTCTCCATCTTCAGGAGGCAAAAGGAGATTGGCACTTACATTGCGCTTGGAATGACCAGGCGGCAGGTGGTGGGTCTCTTCACCACAGAGGGCGCGATGCACTCGGTGCTTGCGGCCCTGGTTGGCGCACTGTACGGCATTCCGTTGCTGACGATGCAGGCATTAAGGGGCGTTGCAATACCGGTAAGCAGCAGCGACTTCGGGATTGCGATGGCAGAGAGGCTCTATCCGGTCTACAGTCTCTCACTCATAGTCGGCACAGTATTGATAGTGATGATTGTGACGACCATCGTCAGCTACTGGCCTTCAAGGAAGATAGCGAAGCTCAATCCAACGGAAGCATTAAGGGGGAGGATGCAATGATAAGATTTCTCTTCCAAGGACTTATAAGGGACAGGAACAGGAGCCTCCTCCCTTTTCTGGTGACCGCAATTGGAGTTATGCTTACGGTAGTCTTCCACGCCTGGATCACGGGAGTGATAAACAACAGCATTGAATTCAGCGCCAGGTTTTCCTCGGGGCATGTCAAGATCATGACACAGGCTTATGCGGATAACGCAGCACAGACGCCAAATGACCTTGCCATCATCGGTACTGACACTTTGCTGGAGGCAGTCTCTGCGGCATATCCGGAGATGGATTTTGCCAGCCGGATCTATTTCGCAGGCCTGATCGATGTTCCGGACAGCACAGGCGAGACAAGGGCACAGGGGCCTGCAATTGGCATTGCCATAGACCTGCTCTCAGGCAATAATGAAGAGAAAGAGAGGATGAACATTCCCTCCTCGCTCAGGAGAGGCAGGCTGCCGGCCACAGGGAAGGAAGCACTTCTGAGTGATGAATTTGCCGGAAAACTGGGGATAAGTCCAGGTGAAACCTTTACCCTTGTTGGAACCAGTATGCTGGGTGAACTCACGATGTATAATTTCATTCTCAGCGGCACGGTTGATTTCGGGACCACGGCGCTTGACAGAGGTACGCTGATTGCAGACCTCAGTGATGTAAGAGAGGCCCTCAACATGGCTGATGCTGCCGGAGAGGTGCTCGGTTTTTTCAAATCGGGTGTCTATGCGGAAGAGGAGGCGATTGAAATCAGTGAGCGGTTCAATGCCAGGTACTTTTCCGAAGATGATGAGTTCTCCCCTGTCATGAAGACACTCTCAATGCAGAATAACATGGGATTCCTGGTGGAGTACTCCGGCAAGCTGCAGAACATTCTCATTGCCGTCTTTATACTGGCCATGTCACTGATACTTTGGAATGCCGGTCTTCTCGGAGGGTTGAGAAGATACGGCGAGTTCGGCATGAGACTGGCAATAGGTGAAGAAAAAAGTCATGTATATAAAACCATGTTGCTTGAATCTCTCATCATCGGGTTCTTTGCTTCCGTCACAGGTCTGGCCTTCGGGATGCTGATTGCCTTTTACCTCCAGGAGAAGGGTGTTGACCTCGGCATGATGATGAAGAACGCATCAATCATGATGCCCCGGGTATTCAGGGCACAGATCACACCCTGGACCTGGGTGGCGGGGTTTATCCCCGGCTTTCTCTCAACACAGATAGGCACGATGCTTGCAGGAGCAGGCATATACAAGAGACAGACAGCACAACTTTTCAAAGAGCTTGAATCATGAAGAAACTGATAACGATATTGCTGCTCACATGCAGCCTGATGACGGTTTCGGCACAGTATCCCGACGGGAAACAGCTGCTCGAAAGGATTGACAGGAATATGTCGTCCGAGAACAGGATTTTCACCTCCTCGATGATCATCTATGGCCGGAGGACCACCCATACGGTGAAGATGAAAACATGGACTGCCGGAGAGAAGAAGTCGTTTACCGAGTACCTCTTTCCTGCACGCGAGCAGGGGACCAAAATGCTGAAGCTGGAAGAGCAGCTCTGGATCTATTCCCCTTCCACGGACCGGATAATTCAGATTGCAGGCCACATGTTGCGCCAGTCGGTGATGGGTTCAGACCTCTCCTACGAGGATCTGATGGAAGACAATCGCCTTGAGGGACAGTACGATGCAAAGGTTACCGGAACGGAGGTGATTGACGGAAATCAGTGCTGGGTGGTGGAACTTAAGGCCGTTGTGCCCGAGATTGCATACCAGGGGATGAAGCTGTGGGTTGACCAGGAGCGGAACATTCCTCTGAGGGAGGAGATGTATGCCAAGGGCGGCACGCTGCTTAAGAGAACAGAGCTGTCGGATGTTCAGCGGATTGGCAACAGGTGGTACCCGCGTAAGATTCTGTTCCGTGATATGCTCAGGGATGGCAAGGGAACAGAGTTCCTGATTGAAGATATTGAGTTCAATGTTCAGATACCGGAGCACATTTTTTCCAAGGCCAGTCTGAAGAAGTAGCGCAGGGCGCAGGGCTCGAAGCTCAGAGCACAGGTAAGGTAGAGACCAGCGGTCTTGACTGCAGCCATGTCACGGCCTCGTCAGAGGTCAGGGTAATAGTGAAAACACGTCCCTGGTCCATGTCTCCCTTAATGAAGAAATCGAGCCAGGGAACAATATACCTTGCAAGCACTGCAGTCTGCTCATCTGTGGTCAGTCCGGCTTCACAGCCTACCAGTCTCTCCGCTTTGATGCATTTACTGCTTTCGCCCATACTGCAATGGGTGCCTCCTTTGATCTGAATATAGGTCTTATCCTGCGCAGCTGAACTTTCATACATTGGCAGATGATATTTTTCCGCAGGAGTAATGCAGTCATTAGTGCCCGACATTACCAGTGTGGGCGCCTTCACCCTGGTGGCAGCTTCAATGGCTGAGGGCCTCGTGTCATAGGGGGTCAGAGCAATCACAGCATCAATGACACTGTTGTCTGCGGCAGCGTGAAACATTGCTCCGCCGCCCATACTGTGACCCATAAGACAGATTAGGGTGTCTACCTGCCTGTACAGGGGTGACTGGGAATCATTTCCCAGACGGGAAGCCGCGTCAGCCAGAAATCTGATGTCGGCAGCATAATTTCTGTGTGAAGGGAGGAAGCCTTCAGCTGTCGTTAGGCTGAGAATAATATAACCTTCCGGCACCAGGAACCCGGTCAGATTCCCATATCCATTGCCGGGATGCTGATATCCGTGCGCAAAGCAGATGACCGGGAATTTCATACCCTGCTCCTGCCCTGCAGTAACTGTTTGTATTGTGTCACACACCGGGTAATATGCTTCCAAGGTCACTTTTCTGTTGCCCCTATACTCATCATGCAGCACCATTGAAACATGTCCCACGCTGTACTGGCCGTAAGAAACCAGGCAGGAGGCGATCATCAACGCAGCAATTAGACTTTTCTTTTGAGATATCATAAGAAGGTTAACATATTTTGACCCCGGCCTCCAGGTCCCGGGCTCCGGGGGGTTCACCAAATTACTCAATCTTTACGAAGGCAGCAAGGCCGTCCGCTTTTTTGATGTCACATTGCCAGCGCATCCTGCATCTTTGATGTCATGGCACAAGTGCAGTCCGGTTTTTTGATACAGGGCAGCAAGGCCGTCCTCTTTTTTGATATCGCGGTGTCAAAATGAATGCTATTTTTACATGTTGCCGAAGGCCGGAGGCAATTTTTCACTGCCCGCCCGGCGGTATAAAGACATCATATGGAAGAGACTCTCTTTGATCTGCTGGTCTGGGTTTGGATACTGGTTGCGGTAGTTATATTCATCGTTCTCCTTTTTATCACGGCTCCCTTCGGCCGGCACTCGAAGAGAACGTGGGGAGTGACCATTCCTGACAGGCTCGGGTGGTTCCTGATGGAGATCCCCGCTCCTCTTATCCTCATACTGTTGGTTTTGACGGGCAATGCCCCCAAAACGCTGACGGTATGGATAATTACCGGACTTTACCTGGCTCATTACACCAACCGGGCAATAATCTATCCGCTGAGGATCAGGACCAGTGGCAAGGAGATGCCGCTGGCAGTGGCTCTAATGGCGGTATTTTTCAATTTCCTCAACGCAGGGTTCCTCGGGTACTACACCGGAACGCTGCAAACACAATACAATGAAGCCTGGGTGACCGATCCGCGGTTCATTGCAGGGCTGCTGATCTTTCTCTCAGGTATGGTGATTAACCTCACTTCTGATGAGAAGTTGATTCACCTGCGAAAGAGCAAGATTACGAGCAGCTACTATCAGATCCCGCGCGGAGGGCTGTTTGAAAAAGTCTCCTGCCCCAACTTCCTGGGCGAGATTGTTGAATGGGGAGGTTATGCCCTTCTCTGCTGGTCGCTCCCGGCACTCTCGTTCTTCATCTGGACTTTCTGCAACCTGGTGCCGAGGGCATTATCGCACCACAGGTGGTACAGGGGTCACTTCCCGGATTACCCGGCCGGAAGGAAAGCTGTTATCCCTTATATTTTGTAATTTGCCCAACTATTTCAGAGCGACATGAAACAAACATACCCCGACTGGAAGGGCCGTTTCCTATGGCTTGCCATCTTCGCAATTGCGATGGGGTTTCTGGAAGCGATAGTTGTGGTTTATCTCAGGGAACTCTATTATCCTGACGGATTTGAATTCCCTCTCCGGCTAATGTCTTCTGAACTGGTTACGGCGGAGTGGATCCGGGAGACAGCCACGCTGGTGATGCTGGCCGGGGTAGGCATAATTGCAGGCAGGAACGGACTGCAACGGCTCTTCTACGCCCTCTTTGCCTTCGGAATATGGGATATCTTCTATTATGTAGCGCTAAACCTGCTGCTGGGCTGGCCCGCCTCGCTCCTCACCTGGGACCTGCTATTCCTGATTCCCGTTTCATGGCTGGGCCCGGTGCTGGCACCGGTGATCAACTCGCTGACCATGATACTGATGGCCATACTGTTTATTGGCAGACAGGAAAAGGGATACTATGTCAGGCTGGGCGTTTCGGACTGGATGCTGATAATAAGCGGAGCTATGGTCATTCTCTACACTTACCTGGTTGATTACTCCAGGCTTTTAATTGAGAGCGGTGTGCTTTCTGCCAGGGGATCACCGGAGACAGGAGAACGGCTGGTGGAGATAGTAACAAACTATATACCTGATCATTACAAATGGCCACTATTCATTGCCGGTGAAGTATTGATTGTGGCCGCAACAATAAATGTATTAATAAGAAGTCGTAAAATTTCAAAAGATGAAACAGTTAATTAACCTTACAGCTATTATGCTACTACTTATTGTAACTGGCTGCCGCGACAGGAAGAGCGGGAATTCAGCTAATAATGACCCCTATATCTGGCTCGAGGAGGTTCAGAACGAGAAAGCCCTCGACTGGGCCCGGGAACAGAACCGGCTATCTGACGAAGCCCTCACCACCCTTCCGGTGTACACAGAACTGCGCGACAGGTTTCTTGAAGTATTCAATGACAGTGAGAGGATCATCTACCCGGGTGTCATCGGCGAGATGTCATATAACCTTTGGCAGGATGAAAAGAACGAGAGAGGCCTCTGGAGGAGGATGCTGAAGAAGGATTACCTTGCAGGAAAAGAAAACTGGGAGACAGTACTTGACCTCGACCTTCTCTCAGCCGGAGAGGGCAGAAAATGGGTCTTCGGAGGAGCCACATGGCTCGGGCCGGAAAACCGGTACTGTCTGCTGCGTCTCTCTGACGGGGGCAAGGATGAGGTTGTTATCCGGGAATTTGATGCCGTGGAAAAGAAATTCGTCGACGGCGGTTTCTCCGTGGCAGAGAGCAAGGGTAGCGTTGCTTGGGTTAATAAGGATCAGATTGTTGTTGCAACCAATTACGGTCAGGGCACAATGACTTCCTCAGGATACCCGGCAATAGCGAAGCTGTGGAAAAGAGGTGAAGATCCTGTGAATGCTGCAACACTGCACCGGACAGACACCACAAACATGGGGCTCTTTGTCAGCGGCGGAGACTACAAAGGAAAGCAGTATGTATTCCTGAATGAGAGTATTGGCTTTTATGAATCAACAATGTCTGTGCTGACACCTGAGGGTTTAAAGGTGATTGACATTCCAAAGGATGTTGAGACAAACGGCATGTTCATGGAGGAGATGCTTCTTTACCTGCAGTCTGACTGGACTGTCAACGGGGAAACCTTTAAGAAGGGCACGCTGGTAAGCTTTGATCTACCTTCTTTTCTCTCCGGCAAAACATCAGTTAAGACAATCTATGAACCCGCCGAAAGAGCAAGCCTGGCAGGCGTGATGGCAACGCGTGACTTCTTAGTGGCTGCCACCATGGAGAATGTCCAGGGCAGGCTTACCATCTTCCGCCCGGTTGACGGTAAGTGGGTCGGTGAGGCAGTTCCCGTTCCGGAGTTCGGAACGGTGGGACTTGCCGGTTCGGATGAACTTTCGAACGACTGGTTTTTTACCTTCAGCAACCCGGCCACTCCCACAACGCTCTACTACAGTGACGGCAAAGAAATCAAAGCCATCAGGAAGCAGAAAGATTATTTCGATGCCTCAGGGGTTAAAGTTGACCAGTATGAAGCCATCTCAAAAGACGGCACGAAGATCCCATACTTCATCGTACACTCTGCTGACATGGCTTTTGACGGCAGCAACCCCACGCTGGTTTACGGATACGGTGGTTTCAACAGCTCCACGCGTCCGGGTTACAGCTCTGTCACAGGCATAGGCTGGATTGAAAAGGGAGGTGTTTACGTCATCGCCAACATACGCGGCGGTGGCGAGTTCGGTCCTGCATGGCACCAGTCGGCTCTGCGTGAAAAGAGACAGAATGCTTATGACGACTTCTTTGCGGTAGCAGAGGACCTGATCAAAAGGAACATTACCACACCGGAGCACATGGGTGCATATGGATGGAGCAACGGCGGCCTCCTTGCCGGAGTGGCGATGACGCAAAGGCCTGACCTCTGGAATGCCGTGGTCATCGGTGCTCCGCTCCTCGACATGAAGAGGTATTCAAAGCTCCTCGCCGGTGCCAGCTGGATGGATGAGTACGGTGATCCGGACGTGCCGGCCGACTGGGAATTTATAAGCAGGTACTCACCCTACCAGAATGTGAAAAAGGATGTGAAGTATCCCACCCCGCTCTTCATCACATCAACCAGGGATGACAGGGTTCACCCGGGTCACGCCCGCAAGATGGCAGCTAAGATGATTGAGATGGGTCACCCGGTTTACTATCATGAGACCATTGAGGGCGGTCACGGCGCATCATCAACCAATGCCCAGGAGGCAGAGATGCGGGCGCTGATGTATACCTATCTTCAGATGAAGCTTATGAATTAAGAATCCGTGAGGTAATTCACGTGTGCTTCCTGTTATTAAAATGAAAGGCTGCCGGGTTGGGGAACCGGCAGCCTTCGCTGCATTAAAACGGACTTATGGAAAGAAAGAAAGAAGGTATTTTCCACTTTCTGACAATTAGAAAGGTATTACATGAATTATGAAGATTTGATGAATTTTCCCCGGATATTCAGGTAAGCCCTGATAACTCCTCCACGCAATGCTAAAAACAACTGAAAGTGATATTTATTCCCTAGTACGGGTTTGGGATAAAATTTTATATATTTATGGAGCCTGATTTACCTTGTACTAACCTAACCAGAGCTAATATGACCAGATCAAAACTATCAGTATGTATCCTCATGTCAGTCATGTTTTTAGCAGTATCATGCGGTGGTGGAAACAACCAGAAGGCACCGGAGATACCTGCGGCAATGACAACAATTAACCTCTCCATAGAAGGTATGACTTGCACTGGCTGCGAGAACACTATCAGCAGTAACCTCGAGAAGATACCCGGGGTTAAGTCCGTTACCGCCTCTCATACCATCGGTAACGCCGTCATTGAATACGAAGAGGGCAAGGTTGACACTGTCAAAATCAAGGAGACAGTTGACGGACTGGGCTACAAGGCAGTGAAGATAACCCCTGTGACTGAGGGTGGCAATTAATAAACCGACATAATCATCTACATCTTTTTTACCTCAAGCTGACAACCATGTCTAAAGAAAAGCAGGGTGAGGATAATGGCAGGCCTGATCTTGAAAAGGCAGTTGACAACTCAAGACGTGATTTTCTAAGGAAGGTCACTCTTGCAGGTGCAGTTACTGTAACAGGCGGGGCGGCCATTTATTCCGGACACCGTTTTGAGAAAGCGAAGCACAATGAGGGTATGGTGAGAGTTCTCACCGAAGACAACAGGCTGGTAGAGATTCCTGTTGAGCAGATGCGCGACTTCAAGCCTGACCTGAAGATGCTTCAGACAAGAGGCAGGGAGGGTATCGCCGGCCGCAGATGGGTCATGGTGATAGACCTTTCGAGATGCCGTAATGCAAGGAAATGTGTTGAGGCCTGCCAGAGCGCCCACCAACTTCGTCCATATGAATATCACATCAATACCCTTGTGATGCAGGAGTCTGTAAATACCCCTGCGTTTTTTATGCCCAAGCCATGCCAGCACTGTGACAACCCACCATGTGTCTCCGTCTGTCCCGTTGATGCCACCTTCAAAAGACAGGATGGCATAGTGCTGATTGACAATGAGAGGTGTATCGGATGCCGTTTCTGTATAGCAGCCTGCCCCTACTCTGCCAGGATTTTCCACTGGCAGGAGCCGACGCAGGCTGAAGCTGACAAGGATAAGGAGTATAATGTGGAGCTGAATGTACCGCAAAAGAAGGGTACCGTAACCAAATGTCTCTTCAGCGCAGACAGGCTAAGGGAAGGAATGCTTCCGTACTGTGTCTCGGCATGCCCTAACGGCGTCTTTTACTTCGGAGACGAGAACGAGGATGCCGTCACCAACGGCACCACCAAAGAGACTGTCAGGCTCAGCGAGCTTCTTGAAACGAGCGGAGCCTACAGGCTCATGCCCGAGCTTGGAACGAAACCGAGGGTCTACTACCTGCCGCCCAGGAACAGGATTTTCGAGTTTGAGGAGGGCGAAAAGAAAGAATATAAGGAAGACAAAGCATAAACAATCATCGATGATATGGATGAAACCCGCTTCAATACACCCGGGGAACAGCGAAAGATCGATTCCATTGCTGCCGATATCCTGAAGAATGTCAGGATCAACAGGAGCTTTATCCTGTGGATGGGATTCCTGTCCACTGTCCTGGTGCTATGCCTGGCCGCCTATGTGATCCAGCTCCGCGAGGGACTGGGGGTGACGGGCATGCGCGACTTCACCAGCTGGGGCATGTACATTGCCAACTTCGTTTTCTTTGTGGCCACGAGCCTCGTGGGGATGCTGATCAGCTCTGTCCTGGGACTCATTGGTTATCAGTGGGTAAAACCGATTTCGCGCATTGCTGAAATAATTGCCATCGCCTTTGCAGCTGTGGCAGGGCTGGTAATCATCTCCGATATGGGCCGGCCTGACAGGCTGCCTTATGTATTTATGTACGGCCGTGTGCAGTCGCCGATTCTATGGGACGTGACGGTGGTGACCACCTACTTTGTCCTCAGCCTCCTGCTTTGGTTCTTTCCGATGGTTCCGGACCTTGCCATCTCAAAGAGCAGGCTGGAAGGCAGGCCCGCCTTTCTTGTAAAGGCCTATGATATTCTCTCATTCAGGTGGGAGCATCATGAGGTGCAGTACAGGATAATGAAGCAGGCCATCCGTATCCTCCTGATACTGATAATCCCAACTGCCTTTGCTATCCATACCGTGACCTCGTGGCTCTTTGCAGTCACCCCGAGGACCGGCTGGGACAGCACCATCTTCGGACCCTACTTCATCTCCGGGGCTTTTGTATCGGGGACCGCCGCCCTGATAATAGCCATCTATTTCTTCCGGGTGAACTATAAGTTGCAGAAGTATCTTACAGATGATACCTTTGATAAGATTGCAAGGGTGCTTGTACTGGTATCTATAGTATATTTCTATTTCAACCTGAACGAGTTTCTTGTGCCAGGGTACAAGCTTAAGACCGGCGATGCCATCCACCTGCGGGAGCTTTTTACCGGCCACTATGCACCTCTTTTCTGGACGATTCAGCTGGGGGGTCTCATCATACCAGTAATCCTTCTGCTTTTCAAAAAGATGCGGAGGCCATTGCCAATGCTTATCATCTCTCTCTTCGTACTCTGCGGTGCATGGCTCAAGAGGTATATCATCGTTGTTCCACCCCAGGCCCACCCCAACCTGCCGATCCAGAACGTCCCTGTTGAATGGGTCATCTACAAGCCTACCCTCATAGAGATTGCCGTTACGGTTGCATCTATTATACTCGTGCTAATCATAATCACAATCCTTTCAAAACTTTTCCCCGTCATACCCATATGGGAGATGGCTGAGGAGGAGAATGAGAAGGATAAACCCTTTGATAAACAGTAAAATATACGGTTTATGAAATATACTGTTCCAGTAATTATGTGCCTGTTGCTACTGCCCTCCCTTTCAAAGGGACAGGATTGGGTAGTGCCGGAAGAGCGCAAAGGCAGGCTGAGCACATTCCCCTTCACTGAAGAGACCAGGAAGGAGGGCGAGAGACTGTACAATATAAACTGCCTGTCATGTCACGGGACACCGGGAAAGAACAATTCCATTGCGCTGGTGCCGCCACCGGGAGATCCTGCAACAGAGAAGATACAGAGAAACAGTGACGGGGAGATCTTCCACAAGGTAACCGTGGGAAGAGGTCAGATGCCATCGTTCCGCAGTGTAATGAGTGCCGAGGAGATATGGAAAACTGTCTCTTATATCCGGAGCTTCAACAGGGATTACGTGCAGAGGGTGATGCAGATCATCACCTCGTCAGCTTATCCGGGAGCCCAGATAAGCCTCTCCATGGCTTACCTTGAAGCTGAGCGGCAGGTAATAGTGAGGGCTATGGCAACCGATGAGGAGAAGAGCGTCCCGGTAACCAATGCCGGTGTCAGGCTGTTCGCCTCACGATATTTCGGGGCTCTCGCGGTTGATGAGGAGAAGCTCACCGACAAAAACGGCGTTGCTGCATTTGTTATTCCGGCGGGACTGCCGGGAGACACCGCAGGCAATGTCAGCATAAGTGCCAGGTTCACAGATGAGGAGGTATTCGGCTCAGTGACAAGGGATACTGTTATCCAGGCCGGTTTAAAAAACAGGGCTGGGAGCCTGGTAGCACAAAGAGCAATGTGGAACAGTGTAAGGAAAGCACCTTTATGGGTAATCCTGTCATACGGAATAGGTGTGCTGGCAGTATGGGGGTTTATTCTCTTAGTGATGTTGAAACTACGTGACATTTATACTGTTGGGAGCGCCCTCAGAGGAAATCTGCGGCCGGCTTCGGATCAGGAACCAACCAATAAACAGGAAGCAATATGAGAAACTTGGCCACTATAGGCAGGATACTATTCGCCCTGCCTTTTGCAGTTTTCGGGATCAACCATTTCCTGATGATGGATTACTACCTCGGTATGCTGACGTCATTCGTCCCGCTGGGAGGTTATACAATTATCCTTACCGGGCTGATAATGATTGTTGTAAGTATCAGTATCATCACCAGAAAGTTCATCAAGGTGTCAACCCTGATCCTCGCCGGCCTGATGCTCGTGTTTATTCTTACTATCCATATACCGCACCTTCTGGACGGTTCAGACAAGACGCCGATTCTTATTGCGCTGCTTAAGGATATATCGCTGATGGGTGGTTCACTTATGATTGCCGGATATTGCTGGGAAAATGAAACCAAAAACATAAAATCATGAATAACAGGTATTTAACTATTGTGATTTTACTCCTTGTATGCCTCTCTACGGTTAAAGCCCAGAAGCTGAAAACCGCAGGTTACAAACCGAAGGAGGTGGAGGTAGGCGTTGTTGAACATCTTGGCGATACCATACCGCTTGACCTGTGGTTTTACAACGAGGATAGTGAGCAGGTCACCCTCCGTTCAATGATAGACAGGCCTACGATAATGAGCTTTGTCTATTTTGACTGTCCCAACCTGTGCAGCCCCCTGATGGATGGCATTGCAGATGTGGTCAGCAAGATGGACATGACGCTGGGCAATGAATACAAGGTCATAACAATCAGCTTTAACACAAGTGACACTCCCGAGAAGGCCAGGGAGAAGAAGAAGAACTTTGTTCAGAGGATCAGCAAGGAGAACCAGAAGGACTGGATCTATCTTACAGGCACGGAGGAGAATATCGCCGCCATCACTGCTGCAGCCGGTTATAAATACACTCCGCAGGGGCTTGACTTTGCACATCCTTCGGTTATCATGGTTGTCAGCCCTGCCGGGAAGATCACCCGTTACCTTTACGGCCTGACCTATCTCCCGTTTGACGTAAAGATGGCCGTCATAGAGGCACAGAAAGGTATAGCCAGGCCTACAGCCAACCGTATCCTCGAGTATTGTTTTGCATATAATCCGGGAAGTCAGACCTACACATTACAGGTTACGAGGATAGTGGGTATAATCACAATATTCTTTCTGGTGTTGATAATGGTTATCCTGCTTATCAGGAGAAGAAAAAAATAAATCCGGTTGATTATGGGAAACGAACCAGAGGTAAGTTACCTGGAATACCAGGGCAGGCACAAAGGGATATGGTCATGGCTGCTGAGCACTGACCACAAGCGGATAGGACTGCTGTACCTGTATGCCGTCGTATTTTTCTTTTTTGTTGCAGCCACGCTGGGGTTGCTTATGCGTATAGAGCTGATAGCTCCCGGGCGCACTATCATGGAACCGCAAACCTATAACGGGCTCTTTACAATTCATGGGATCATAATGATCTTTGTGATAGTGATACCGGGGCTTGCGGCAGTATTCGGAAACTTTTTCCTGCCGATACTGATCGGGGCAAGGGATGTGGCTTTCCCAAAGCTTAATCTCTTCTCCTGGTATCTGTACATGACAGGAGCATTTCTGGGGGTTGCGTCACAGTTCCTGGGCAGCGGGCCACCCGATACGGGCTGGACCTTCTATGTGCCTTACAGTGTGGAGTCGGGCACGAGTGTCATATGGGCACTTACTGCCGCCTTCATCCTGGGATTTTCGTCAATTCTCACCGGGCTTAACTTTATTGTCACAATCCACCGGATGAGGGCTCCCGGAATGAAATGGATGAGGATGCCTCTTTTCCCATGGGCCCTCTATGCCACAGCATGGATACAGGTGCTTGCCACCCCGATAATAGGGATAACACTGCTCATGGTGATTGCCGAGCGAGTCCTGAATATTGGCTTCTTCGATCCGGCGCTGGGCGGTGACCCGGTGCTGTTCCAGCATCTGTTCTGGATATACTCCCATCCGGCAGTCTACATCATGATTCTGCCCGCCATGGGTGTTGTCACGGAGATTTTTCCCACATTCAGCCAGAAGCCAGTCTTCGGGTATGGCGCCATAGTGATCTCCAGCCTTGCCATAGCCTTTGTGGGCTATTTCGTGTGGGGTCATCATATGTTCACCTCGGGCATGAGTTATTATGCACGGTGGTTCTTTTCGTTCCTTACATTCATTGTAGCAATTCCCAGCGCCATAAAAGTATTTAACTGGATATCAACGATGTATGGAGGGTCAATAGATCTGAAGCCTCCCCTGTTGTATGCAATATCCTTTATTTTTCTCTTCCTTATCGGCGGTTTCACCGGTCTTGTTCTGGGTTCGCTCGCAACCAACGTTCAGACCCATGACACGGCGTTTGTGGTTGCCCACTTCCATTACATAATATTCGGAGGAATGGGCTTCTCTTTCTTCGCGGCAATACACTACTGGTTCCCGAAGATGTACGGCAGGATGTACAACAACAAGGTTGCAAACATTGCGTGGGGGTTCAACTTCGTGGGTTTCAACCTTCTTTATTTCCCGCATTTCATCATAGGCATACAGGGGATGCCAAGGCGGGCGTACGACTACCTGCCCCAGTTCCAGACAGGGCATGTGTTATCCACAATCGGAGCCTTCATTCTCATTACCGGGCTGATACTGATGGTAATTAATCTCATGGTTGCCGCAAGGCGAGGAGCCAAGGCTCCGGCCAATCCCTGGCACGGCGTCACGCTTGAATGGATGATACCCTCTCCCCCGCCCCATGAGAACTTTGATGAGATTCCCGAGATAACAACACAGCCGTATTTCTTCGGCTCAAAGGATAAGAACAAAGAGTAGACTATATATGGCAGATCATCCAACCCATACAGAGCATATTGACAGCGAGACAGGAAAACTCGGAATGTGGTTATTCCTCTTCACGGAAATTTTCCTCTTCAGCGGTTTGTTTCTCGTCTATGCAATCTTCAGGGCAAAGTACTCCGCCGACTTTCATGTTGCTGCCGCGGAACTGAATGCGTTCATTGGTACAATTAACACCGTCTTCCTTCTTGTCAGCAGTATGACAGCGGCAATGGCTCTTACTGCTATACAGAAAGGCAACAAACGGCTGACCCTCATTCTTTTGCTGGTGACACTTCTCCTGGCGGCATTGTTCCTTGTTAACAAATACTTCGAATGGTCGCACAAGTTTGAATACGGCATCTACCCCGGTTCTCCTGTTCTTAAAAACATGTCGCATGGCGAACTTCTGTTTTTCGGGCTGTATTACATGATGACCGGCCTGCACGCTCTCCATGTAGTGATCGGAATGATCCTTCTCACCATCAACGTGGTGAAAGTTAAACTGGGCACCGTTAACAGCGAAAGGTACCTCATCCTTGAGAACAGCGCCCTGTACTGGCACCTGGTTGACCTGGTATGGATCTTCCTCTTCCCGCTTTTGTACCTAATAACCTGAAAGAGACATGAAAAACGACGAAAAACATATTTCATCCTACTCATCGCTGGTCATTGTGCTTGTGATATTGCTCTTCCTCACCACAATATCAGTGCTAGTAACAGGATTTCACCTTGGAGCATTTACCGTTGCCGTTGCACTGATAATTGCCAGCGTCAAGGTTTACATCGTGCTCACACAGTTCATGCACCTCAGGTTCGAGAACCTTTTCCTGCGACTTGCCGTGGCCGGGGTGTTTGTTATGTTTGCACTGATTACAATAGGTACATTCATTGATTATTTCTTCAGATAAATAAGGATAGTTATGTTTAACGGGGCATCAAATCTTGCAGAAGGAGTAGACAAGGCATTCCTGTTCATCTTTATCGTCGCCTTCATTTTCATTATCGGGATAACTTCTTTCATGATCTGGACCGTGATCCATTTCTCAAGGAGGAAGGGGAAGGAAGCGCAGCAATTCACTGGCAGCATTAAGCTTGAGGTCTTATGGACGGTAGTTCCCCTGATACTGGTTATGATTATGTTCTCCATCGGCAGGATGTGGGAGTGGGAATTCATTTACGGCGACAGTCTAAGGTCGAAAGAGTTGGTGCTGCCGATCAACAAGCCCGTCAAGCTCGAGCTGGTATCGGAGGATGTCAATCACAGCCTCTTCATCCCGGCGTTCAGGGTCAAGGAAGATGTGATACCCGGTTACGACAACTACCTGTGGTTCACGCCAAACTATATCGGCGACTATGAGATCATATGCACGGAGTACTGCGGACTTCTGCACTCGGCGATGGTCTCAAAGACCCGCATATTGGAACAGGAGGAGTTCGACCTATGGTATGAGGAGCTTGCAGCAGCTGCATATGTACCTGAACCTGAAGGCCTTAAACTACTACGTAACACCGGATGCCTTGCCTGTCATTCGCTTGACGGATCTAAGCTTGTAGGTCCCTCCTTCGCAGGATTATACGGGGCACAGAGGAGTGTTACGGCGGGAGGCACGGAAAAGACCGTGACGGCTGACGAGGCCTATATAATAAGTTCCATCTATGATCCTAACGATGAGATTGTAGTCGGTTATGGCAGGGGTCTGATGCAGTCATACCGCGAGTTGCTGACTGTAGAGAACATTGCTGTCATGACGGAATATCTCAAGACACTGG
>JFJP01039736.1_pt1 | contig 17198 bp, 13 predicted proteins | sample 431651 | NCBI WGS metagenome assembly JFJP01 (sample SAMN02602958, study PRJNA72255) | Microbial mat metagenome, whole genome shotgun sequencing project. | biome: fresh water; feature: sink hole; material: water; isolation source: purple microbial (photo- and chemosynthetic) mats found in... | reverse complement strand
TCCATAAATGGATAATCAACCTTGAAATTCTGCAGAATACGTTTTGTGCCTTCCCGGATTCCGGGTTCGTCATCAATAATCAGGATTTTATAGGTAGCCATCGGTTAAAGTTTCAGTAGTTTTTTGATTTCCCGCTGCAGCTGATCGAAACGAATGCCTTTGTCCAGGAACAAATCAGCGTTTATCCACTGTGTACTTTCATCGGCGTGAACATCAAATGTAATCCCGGTTTCAGCTGTAACTGCAGTTGCAATAATGACCGGAACATCAGGATATTTCCGCTTGATTTTGTAACTCAGAATAAAGCCGCTGTCATCGCTCTCCATCATCAGGTCGAGAATACAAAGATCAGGTTTGATTTCCAATATCACTTTCTCAGCTTCAGCCTGGCTTTCGGCTGTAATGGTTTCGAAACCCATTTGCTCCACTTTTAAACGCATCTGGAACAAATAGTCCATATCATCGTCAACAATCAGTATTTTCTTTTTCATTTTTATCTGAAATTTAATCCTCAAATCTGGCTGTGAAGCTATAACAAACTGTAATTTAAGCTATGTTAATTCATGCTTCATTTCTTGCATATTAACTGTTCTTTTTTTTATCAACCATGTTTCCGACAAAAAAATATCAACCTTTCGGGTTTTATTTGATCATTTCTTTGTTTTTTCAGAATCATGTCAACTCTTCTGGTTTTATTTTTACTAACAATCTGCTTACGCTATTTTCATTTCCTGTTTTGAAGAAATTCGCAGTATCACGCCTCTACAATACAAAATTCCACTGTAATTTTACCAATTCGCCTTTTCGATTACCATTTTTGATTAACTATTTTCAATTAACTATTTTCCAATACTTATTTTCAATCGACAATTTCACACCAACCTGTTCCTCGGAATTGTTATTGTAAACGTGGTCCCTGTTGGCCCTGAAGCCGGATCAATATTCGATTTTACGGTTACATCACCTTTGTGCATTTTAACTATTCCGTAAATAATAGGTAACCCAAGCCCAGTTCCTTTCCCAATGCCTTTGGTTGTAAAGAACGGGGTAAAAAGTTTATCCATATTTTCAGGTTGAATACCTGTACCATTGTCTGTTATATTCATAGTTAGCTGATCGTTGGTATCCGTTAAACCGAATACAATTTCACCTTTCTCAGGCATGGCTTCCACAGCATTTTTGAGCAGGTTTGTCAATACCTGGGTCATCTGGTCGTAATCGAGATTAACTTTCGGATCAGTTACTTTGCTATTCAACCTAACATTTATACCTTCCGGAATTATGACAGAATCAATACTATGCCTGGCCAGTTTTACAACATCAGTTTCTGTAATATTTAACTGGTTCTTACGTGCAAAATTCAGCAGACCTCCAACTATTTTCCTGCAACGGTCAGCCTGTTCAACAATCAGTGCAATATCCTGCAGCATTGGACTGTCAACAGGTAACTCCTCTTTCAGAATATTGCTGTACATAGTAATTACGCCCAATGGATTGTTGAGTTCGTGAGCGATACCAGCCGAAAGCTGTCCCATGCCTGCAAGCTTTTCCGAATGCCGGAGCGCTTCCTGAACATTGGCAAGTTTTTCTTTTGAGATATTTAGTTCACGAATGTATTTATGTAGTTTTTCGATGGAATACGGCAGGCACATTTCGGTTTCAGCCAAACCATTGATAATTGCTATTGCATGTTCTTCACAGGAATCATACCCACAAGCACCGCAATTAAGGTGGTCCTGCTGGCTGTATTTGCCCATTTTGTACAGAATATCCTTGATCTGCTCATTTGGAGGACGAACAGACGTCATATCCCTGGATTCAAATGTTCGCGAAAAATCGAGTTTTGAATATTCTTCAAGATAGGCCAACCATTCCTCTTTATCCAGAACAGCCATTTTTCGGTTGGCATAATCAATAATCCTGGCTTTTTTTGCAAAACGCATACCGGTAGGCGATGTATTCGGATAGGGTGTCATGCCCGGACCAAGGATACAACCTTCGCAACAAAGCAAATGCAGATGATGCCCTTCGAGATTTCCCTGAGAAAATTCGCGCAAAGCATCCTGAAAATTAGCCTTTCCACCCGCAACCAGAACATTTTCACTCAAAATATCTTCATTTACTTCCATGGTATTAAGCAAACCATGACTGAGCGGAAATATGGCTCCGCGTCCGCCCATAGGAGGATCAAATTCAGCTTTAACAATCTTTGATGGATTTATACGTGCATTTTCCATCATTTCACGTAATTCGCGAAAAGTAAGCACAGCGTCAACTTCAGTTGACTCAGCTTTTTTTGCAAGGCAAGGGCCTATAAAAACAAGTTTCGAATCATTTCCATACTTTTTTCGTACTACCCTTGCCATTGCTACCATTGGAGAAACAACCGCGGCAAGTTTTTTTGTCAGCTCAGGTTCATAGCGTTCAATATATGCAACTATTGCCGGACAATCAGATGAGATTGCTGGCATATCAAGGGTAAGCTGTTCCTTGTAATACCTGGCAATTAAATCAGCACCAAACGACACTTCCGTTACATGACTGAATCCGAATGACTTAATAATACCTACAAGTGTCTTATGGTCCTCAATATCATAAAATTCGGCCGGAAAACTAGGAGCTACCAAAGCAATAACTTTCGGATATGCTGAGATCAGGTATTTTACATGTTCGATCTCTTTATAAAAAATCTTTGCATCCTGACTACAGACTTTTATGCAATTTCCACAGGCGATGCACCTTGATGTTATAACTTCAGCCTGCCCTCCGGTAATGCGAATGGCTTTTGCCGGGCACTCACGCACACAGGTATAGCAAACCCGGCATCTTTCCTTTATGGTAAAGACCAGCTTTTTATCAGTTTCCTGATTTGAAGAAGAAGTTAAGCCCGCATTCATTGCTATTCAGGGTTTAGGGTTAGTGATTGGGGAGTCAGGTAGTCGTAATATCCCCAACCTGAAGGTCGGGGTTTTGATGCCCGACCTGAAGATCAAGGCATTAGATTCTTTTCTATCATCTATTTTCTATTAACTTTTCACTATTTTTACCCTGAGCGCAGCCAAAGGGCACTTTTCACTACTCACTACCTCATAACTTCCCGTTCTTCATACGTAGTATATAAATGAGTCAAACTAACTTCACTGCCAGGGTTGAGCAAAAACAAATTATACACACTTTGCAATGAAGCATTTTGATGCGCAAATTTGTTTGATTCCTTTTCGTCCAGTTCGTAGATGGATTTTGCCCTGGCTTTTATATTATTATTTTCAGGATGAATAGGTTGACCACCGCCGCCAACACAACCTCCATCACAAGCCATCACTTCAATGTAATGGATATCAGTTCGGCCTTTTTTTATTTCAGATATTAAAGGTTCTACGTTTCCTATACCATTCACAACTGCAAAACCCAGTTTATATTCACCGATTTTTACAAAGTACTCCTTGCGGCCCTTGCCCGATCTGAGTTCCTGAATTTTAAGCAAGCTGGTTTCCTTGCCGGTAATCAGAAAATGAAGGGTCCGGATCAATGCTTCGGTAAGTCCGCCACTAACAGCAAGCATTTTACCTGCAGTGCTGCGCGACTGGTATGGCTGGTCACTATGTTCAGGATCAACCTGTTCAATATCTATTCCGTTAAGACGTATTAACCTGGCAAGTTCGCGGGTTGTAAGTACAAGATCTACATCGGTAATCCCTTTATGTGTCATTTGCTCGCGCTGCGACTCAAATTTCTTGGCAATACAAGGCATGGCTGATACAGAGTAAATATCATCAGCCGACATTCCTGCCAAAGGAGCAAAATGATTGGAAACTAAAGCGCCAAGCATTTGTTGCGGCGATTTACATGCTGAGACATTGCCAAGGAGATCCGGATGAGTTTGTTCAATATATTTAATCCATGCAGGGCAACAGCTCGAAAACATTGGTAAAATAGTCCCTTCTTTCAACCGGTTATAGAATTCAGTAGCCTGCTCTGTAATCAGCAGATCAGCACCAAATGATGTATCGAATACAAAATCAAATCCAAGTTTACGTAATGCTGCATACATGATCCCTTCGATATCTTTACCGGCACGTAAACCAAATTCTTCGGCTAATGTTACCGAAAGTGTCGGCGAACATTGTATGACCGTTTTTACCGCCGGATTATGAAGCGCATCCTGAAGCTTTGCCGGATATTGTTTTTCGGCCAGGGCACCGGTGGGACAAACCATAACACATTGACCACAATTAATACAACTGGAAAGGTTCATCCCTTTATTAAACGCCGGCCCAACCTGCGTTTTATTACCACGTCCGATAAATTCGAGAGCCGTTATTTTTTGTATTTCTTCGCAAATCCTGATGCATCGTCCACATAAAATACATTTAGCCGGATCGCGCAATAAACTGGCACTGGACGGGTCAGTTTTGTATTTATTTTTCTTACCATAGAAACGGCGCTCCCGAACATTGAGGTCTTCAGCAAGTTTCTGAAGTTCACAATTTCCGTTGCGTTCGCAGTAAAGACAATCGTCGGGATGGTTACTCAGCAATAATTCGGTATTTGTTTTACGGGCTTTAATAACGCGCGGCGAGTGTGTACGCACCTTCATCCATTCCTCAACCGGATGCGAACAAGCCGGAATAAGTCCCTGCCTGCCTTCTACTTCAACCACGCACATCCGGCAAGCGCCTGATGGAAGCAGATCTTTGATATGACACAGAGTTGGAACTTTTAATCCATTCCTCTCCAATGCCATAAGTATGGTATCTTCACGCTTGGCTTTAATTGTTTTGCCGTTAACTTCTATATCGAATAACATATTTTCACTTTTTACTGAAAATCAACTAATTAGTTTATCCGAGGTTGCAACATTATTTTCATCAATCTGAAATATTTCAATTTAAGAAACCTATTTCAATTTTACAGCTACAAACTTGCAAACATCAAAGCAAATTCCGCATCCGATACATTTTTCCTCGATGATGAAATGGGGTTGCCTGGGTTGTCCGACAATTGCATTGGAAGGACATTTCCGAAGGCAGGCCACACAACCGATGCATTTGTCAACGTCAATATAAAACAGACGTAATTCCTTACACACCCCGGCTCTGCATTTGCGATCAAAAACGTGTTCTTCAAATTCTTCTCTGAACCATTTCATTGCGCTTAACAAAGGATTTGGAGCTGTTTGCCCTAATCCACAAAGAGAAGTATCCCGTATCACCTCCGAAAGATCGGCTAATTGCATTATTCCTTTAAACCGCTCGAGAACTTCAAATCCGGATTCACCGGTTGGTCTGCGCGTAATATTTTCAAGAATTTCATGAATCCGTCTTGTACCTTCACGACAAGGAATGCATTTCCCGCAGCTTTCTTTCTGAAGAAAATTCATAAAAAACTTTGCAATATCTACCATACAGGTATCTTCATCCATCACAATCATTCCACCGGAACCTATGATAGCCCCTTCGTTCCATAACGATTCGTAACCAACTGTAAGATCGAGCTGCGATGCCGGGAGGCAACTTCCTGATGGACCGCCAATCTGAACAGCTTTGAAATCCTTGTCATCTTTTACACCACCGGCAATTTTAAAGATGATATCCCTGATTTTTGTACCCATCGGCACTTCAACCAACCCGGTGATCATAGCTTTGCCGGAAATCGCAAACACTTTTGTTCCTCTTGCTTCGGGAATACCAATTTCGTTAAAATGCAAAGGGCCGTGGCGAAGAATAAACGGGATATTAGCAAGTGTTTCAACATTATTTATAACAGTAGGTTTACCAAAAAGCCCTTCAATTGCCGGATAAGGAGGTTTCGGCCTTGGCATGCCACGTTTCCCTTCAATACTATTGATCAAAGCGGTTTCCTCACCACAAACAAATGCGCCTGGCCCTTTTACCAATATTATTTTAAAATCAACACCACTATCAAATACATTGTACCCGATTAAACCATATTCTTTTAATTGGGTAATTGCCTGGTTCAGCATAAAATAAGCCTGGCTGTATTCATCCATCACATAAATATATGCTTTGGTTGCACCAATTGCATAGGCAGTAATAGCAATGCCCTCAAGAAGCAAATGGGGATCGCCTTCAATAATAGCCCTGTCCATAAATGCCCCGGGATCACTTTCGGCAGCATTACAAACAAGGTATTTCTGATCACTTACAGTATTGTGAGCCATTATCCATTTCTCACCGGTACGGTAGCCGCCTCCACCCCTGCCACGTAATGCACTCTGGTCGACTATATTACATATTTTTTCACCTGTATAATTGCGGATGCATTTCAGGTACGTCTGATAACCACCGCGGGCAATATAATCGGATATTGAATCAGGATTACTGATTCCGCAATTTGCTAAAACGATGCGATGCTGCAATTTAAAGAAAGGCAATTCATTGATCAATGGAACATTATCCCACTTGTTATGCCGTTTGTTGTTAAACTGGCCTAAAACATGGTCGAAAGGAACTTCACTGTTAAATATATCATCCAGCAAAGTTTCCACTATTTCATGCGTTACATTTCTGAATGAAATTCTGGCTTTGCCCGGTAGCTGAATATCAACAAGGGGTTCATAGGAACAAAGTCCGATACAACCAACCTGCACTACTTCGGCTTTTATATTTTTTTCTTCTAAATACTTATTTACTGCCTTAAATGTTTCATTGGCTCCTGCCACTTTCCCGCAAGTGCCTGATCCAATATACACTACCGGTAAATTCACAGTATCATGCCTGAGAAGTGCGAGGGTTTCGGTTACTTCCCGCTGATTTAGATCTGCTTTGGCTGCAAGTACTTTTTCAATTAAAAATTGTTTTTCGTCCATGGAGTTGAGCGCAGTTAGATAGTGCTTTTATAAAAATTGATTATTTGAGCAATGTCTGGAATTGCAATTGCAGTTTTGAATTCACCATTCACATTAAGTACAGGTGCCGAACCGCAGGCTCCCATACAACTAACTGCTTCGAGGCTGAATCGTCCGTCACGCGATGTCTGGCCTTCTTTCAGATTTAGTACGCGTTCAACTTCGCGTAAAATGTTTAATGATCCGTGCATATGGCATGAGGTTCCACGGCAGACTTTAATATGAAATTTCCCTTTCTGCACAAATCTGAACTGATCGTAAAAAGTTGCTATCCCATAAACTTTGCTTGAAGGTAGCTTTATATGCTGACCAACTTTAAGTATTGCTTCTTCATTCAAGTATCCGAATTCAATCTGTATATCCTGAAGCAAGGGTAACAACGATTCGCGTGAACCTGCTTTGTACCTGTTGATAATGTCGTCGAGAGAAGCCTGCATATGCTAATAAAAATTTAGTTTTCATATTGCTGACTACAAAAATAATGTATTGGTTTTTAATAACTATTATTTATTGTGAAAAAAATAACAATGTTATTCATTTAACAATTAATTTTGATATCCAATTATTTCTATATTTGTTTTCTGAACCAGACTTTTTACTGAAGCAGTATTGTTAACAGAATGTCCTTTACAATGGAAATCAAAAAGAAAGAAGTTGTTATTTGCCTTGGAAGCTCTTGCTTCGCAAGGGGAAATAAGCAGTTGGTGAAAATTGTTAACGATTATCTGCGTGACCGGAATCTGCTGAATGAAGTACGTTTTCACGGCGAAAGGTGTTTTGGCCAGTGCGCTGTCGGGCCATCACTCAAGCTTGACGGAATACTAAAGGAAAGACTGGACGAAGATTCTATAATTGCCGTTCTGGATGAGTTTTTTGAGACGGTGGAAAAATGAAAAGGTTCCTGTGCCCTGAAAGGTGCTTGCTTGAAATGGATGAGTGAAGCTATACCTCCGAAGCAAGCAAAAGTTCAAAGTATCAGATTTTGAAATCACAAATCTAAAATTACAAACTTTACTTAAGCGGCGGCGGTTGAAGGTGGGTGAGCGATGGTTGGTGAGCGTGGCAGAAACAAGCCAAATCCCTGAAGCCGGCCGAAGAGCACAAACTACAAATAATCCTTTTCCATTTTTACAATGGACAGACGAAAAGAACTATTTTCATTTAACATATAACCAGGCAGTTATAATTCAAGCAAATATGAATTCGATAAACTAAAAAAAATGCAAGCACCTCTCGTGTTTATAGAAGAAGATAAATGTAAGGTTTGTTATGCCTGTGTTCGGGTATGCCCGGTTAAAGCTATTGAACTGCGTCCTTCAAGTGACATACCTTATATTCAGCCTGACAAATGCATCGGTTGCGGAAGTTGCCTTGAAGTATGTTCGCCCGGAGCAATAAAATATTATGATTCAAAACCAGCAGTAGATGAACTTTTAAAATCTGAAAATAAAGTTGTTGCATTAATTGATCCAAGTATTTCAGCCGAATTCGACGATATAACGGATTACCGGAAATTTGTGAGAATGCTGCACGAAATGGGTTTTGATTATGTTCATGACGTAGCTTTCGGAGTCGATCTGGTTGCAAAAGAATATAATGAGCTGGTATCAAATTTTTTAGGGAAATATTATATACTTGCCAATTGTCCTCCGATTGTTTCATTGATTGAAAAATATTTCCCGCAACTCATTGAGAACCTTGCTCCTATTGTAAATCCAATGATTGCAAATACCAAAGTGCTGCGAGAATTGTATGGGCCCGAAATAAAAGTAGTTTTTATCGGTCCTTGTATAGGTGCGAAAGAAGAAGCCGACCGGTTTGAGGAAAATGCTAAGGTTAACGAAGTGCTTACTTTTACAGAGCTTCGGGAGATGTTTGATCAGCACGCTATTAAAGAGAGTACCATTGAATTCTCAGAATTTGATGAACCCCGTGGGTATAAGGGATATTTATACCCGATCAGCACCGGGATAATACAAGCTGCAGGCCTCAACCAGGATTTACTATCGGGAACAGTAGTTACAGCCGATGGAAAAGATAGAATACTGGCGGCTATCAACCAGTTTGAGCAGGGCATTGATTACATACAGAAGCATTTCAACATGTTTTATTGCGAGGGTTGTATGATGGGCCCTGGTATGAAGCCCGGCGGGAAGAAGTACAACCGGCAAACCCTTACCAGGGTTTACGCAGCAAAAAGATTGAAGAACTTCAATATGGCGAAGTGGAACACCGATCTGAAACAATTTCAACATCTTGATTTTAAACGCGATTTCAAGGCAAACAATCAACGCATGCCTGATCCTCCTGAGGATAAAGTGGAAGAAATACTGAAGATTATCGAGAAAAATGAAAATGCCGAAAACCTGGGATGCAAGGCTTGCGGATATGAAACATGCCGCGATTTTGCCATTGATGTTGCAAACGGAATTACACGACCTGATATGTGTATTATGCATTCGCTAAAAAGCAAACAGGAATACATACGCTCATTGAAACATAGCAACGATAAACTTGCCAAAACCCAACTTGCACTTCAAAACTCGGAAAAAAGAGCCATGGCTGAGAAGCAACTTGCCCAGGAAGCACTCGAAACTTCTCAGACTATGTTGCACAAGCTTCCTACAGCTGTTGTGATTGTTGATGACAATATGAAAATTATCGGGTCTAACGAGAGTTTTGTTACTATTTTAGGTGAAGAGGCCGCGGAAATCAACGAAATTATTCCCGGGCTGCTTGGCGCCGATCTTAAAACCTTACTTCCGGTTCAGTTTTACAAATTGTTTGCATACGTAATAAGCAGCAACGACGATGTAATTGGCCGCGATGTTCATCTGAACGATAAACTATTGAATGTCACTATTTTTTCAATCAAAAAAAATAAGGTAGTCGGCGCTGTAATCAGGGATATGTATATGCCTGAGGTACGTAAAGAGGAAGTAATAAACCGGGTGACTGAAGTTATTGAACAAAACCTTGACCTTGTGCAACAGATTGCATTCCTGTTAGGCGAAGGCGCGGCTAAAACTGAAAAAATGCTGAATTCAATCATCGAATCGCATAAGAGTAAGGAATAAGTAAGTAAGAGCTTCTGGTTACCGGTTTAAAAATGTTGATAAACTAAAAAACCTGTAAATTATAAAGATGAGTGAAGGACAATTTTATGTAGAAGTGAATACCGTGCAGAAAAATCACGATCTGGAACGGATATGTGGCGACAAGTTTCTTTCACAAAGGATTTATGAGGAAAACAGGATAATTGCTGTACTTTCGGACGGAATGGGACACGGTGTGAAAGCCAGCATGCTATCAACGCTTACTGCTACAATGGCACTAAAATTTGCTGAAGAGCATAAAGATGTCCGTAAAATTGCCGAGATTATAATGAATACCCTGCCAGTATGCAGTGAACGTCAGATGAGCTATTCTACATTTACTATTGTTGATATTGATATTGACGGAGAAACCCGCATACTTGAATATGACAATCCACAAACCATAGTCCTCCGAGGAAATACACAGATTGATCCGGGTTGGAAATATATAACACTTGATTCGGAAAAGAATGCAGGCAAAGAACTTCGCACCTGCTCTTTTAACCATCAGAAAGAAGACAGAATAATCATCTGTTCCGACGGGGTTCCACAATCAGGAATGGGAAGTCCGAAATTTCCGTTTGGCTGGGGTATCGAGAATCTCGAACAGTATGTACATCAACTTGTTAGTGCTGACTTAACAATTTCAGCAACCCAACTGGCTGCTAAAGTAGTTAATATGGCAAATATTAATGATAATTACCATCCAAAAGACGATACTTCCTGTGCCGTAATTTATTTTCGCGAGCCACGAAAACTACTTTTATGCACCGGCCCTCCTTATGAAGAAGTGAATGATGTATCTCTGGGCGAAGCTGTCAAAGATTTCGTCGGAAAAAAGATCATTTGTGGTGCCACTACAGGTGATATAGTTTCACGACAATTGGAACTGCCTATTGTTGACAGCTTTGAATTCGATGATCCTGACTTGCCTCCGATTTCGTTTATGGAAGGAATCGATTTGGTAACCGAAGGAATTCTGACACTTGGAAAAGTTTCTGATCTTTTAAAAAAATATTCTCCCAGGCTAAAGCTGGGGAAAGGACCTGCCGACCAGATTGTACGTCTGCTTCTCGACAGCGATGAAATTCATTTTATTATCGGAACCCGCATCAATATTGCACACCAGGATCCAAATCTGCCTATTGACCTCGAAATAAGGCGTACTGTAGTGAAACGGATAAGAAGAACACTGGAAGAAAAATTTCTTAAAGAAGTAAAAATCAGATATATATAATAATTACATGTATCTGAATTGTAAAATTAGATTTTGGTTCTTGAATTGAATAATAGAGTGTAATGGATAAATGTTGTAGGTGATTGTTCATGAATGGTTACAGCCTTTATAACACTGGAAGATAAGAACCAATTACTAAATTTTACAATACATGAAAATTTTTACAATAAACTATAGTGAATATGGCCAGGGAAATTCTGAGATAGAACCAGTAAGGCATTTTAAAGAAAAAAGCAGAATCTTCAAACAGCATAAAGGAATCCCCGAAAAATGGGTGATACTTATTATTTTTCTGCTTGCTCTTGCCAGTAACGTATTTTCACAAGATTATGACCTGATAGTTACCGATAAAAATGATTCTATTGCTTGTTATATTGATAGTATTTCGGAGAATACCATATACTTTAAAATGCGCTATAATAAAAAATGGATACACACGCAATACGATAGAAATCAGGTTATTGATTACAGACTGCTATCGGTAAACAAAAAAGATGTTACCTTTAAACATGGCACATCATATATAATAAGTCCGGATTTTCTTCCTATAAATCAATCGAACAGAAACATCGCTTATGCAAATGGAAGTTTTTCAGTGTCTCACTATACTTACACACTGAACTATGAAAGAATTTTATCAATAAGTCAAAACGCAAAAAAAACATGGAGCATAAGGATTGGGTACGGGATAATTGATAGTCATGGTAAAATTGCACTTGCTACATTTAATAATCTTACTGGCAAAGGGAAGAATAAATTCGAGATGAATATAGGAGCCACATATATAAATGAACCGCACAGCTATGGGCCTCATTATTTTACAATAGTTTTAAATGCCGGTTACAGAAGACAAAGTCCTGATAAAAGATTTGTTTTCAGAACCGGAATCGGAACACCGGAAGGTCCGTACCTCAGTTTAGGATATGCTTTTTAAAAAATCAAAAAGAACAGATTTCTAAATTTTCTTATTTCAAATCATTTTATTGTTGGTGATGGTTATTCAATACCGAATTGCAAACCGGCTATAATCCGATATATATATGTTATTTATAATCATTCTTAGACACTAATTTCCATACATTTGCCGGCTTTTCAGCAATATGTAAATCAGAGAATTTAATTCATGCATCTTGTTGATTATAAACATTATAACATTAATTGATTAATAATGAAAATTGCATTTACGACCTGTTTACTTCTGATTATTAATCATTTTACAGCATTCTCACAGGACATAAAACCTGCTGTAAATCCTGATAAGCCAACATTAACATGGAGTGGTTTTGTGAAAGCAGAAGCCATGTACGATACCCGCCAGATTGTTGAAGCAAGAGAAGGTTATCTGTTATTATATCCTAAAAATGTGTATTTGGATAAAAACGGAGAAGATATAAATGCACATGGCAGCTTTAACCAATATGCCATGACAGCCAGACTAACCGTAAAAGCTACCGGCCCGGATATTTGGGGCGCCAAAACTTTAGCTATTTGAAGTTAAAATGGAGTCACACAAGTATAACAGCCGGACAATACTGGCATCCTTTAAACATCCCGGAAATGATCCCGAATGTGCTTTCACTCAATACAGGAGCACCCTTTCATCCTTTTAGCCGGCAACCACAGGTACGTATTGATGCATCAAAAGGAAAGATCAATGCTGTTCTGGCAATTACGTCACAGCGCGATTATATGAACAGCGGACCTGCAGGTACTTCGTCTGTATATTTACGAAACAGTGCAATTCCAAATCTGCATGCACAAGTTCAGTATGTTGGAAGCCATTTATTTGCTGGAGCCGGATTTGATTATAAGCACATTCACCCAAGGTTAGTTACAGATAGTTTATATGCAACAAATGCTGCCGTAAACTGCATCTCATATACTGCATTTGTTATGGCTAAAACAAAACCACTTGTAGTTAAAATGCAATGGATTTACGGGCAAGGACTTAACGACCATCTGCTTTTGGGTGGTTATGGAATTACCCATATTGATCCTTTAACTAATCAGCACGAATACTCTCCACTGAACTATCTTTCCGGCTGGATAAATTTACAGACAACCGGTAAAACCTGGCAGGGATCACTATTTGCCGGCTATACCAAAGGGATAGGTTCACATGATGCTATAACGGGTGCAGTTTATGCCCGGGATGCTGATATCGCCTATGTCTATCGCCTGGCTCCGATGTTAAGTTATATAAACGGAAAACTTCTGCTTGCTACTGAATTTGAGATAACTACAGCAGCATATGGGAGAAATGATGCAAATTATAAGGTGATTGATGCAATTCCAGTTTCCAATACAAGGATAAGTATCTCAGCTGGATATTTTTTCTAAAAAGTCAATTCATAAGTCAATTTATAACTGAATAACAGAAAAAAAAGGCTGTCACAAAAAATGTGAAGCCTCTTTTTTTTTGACAAAATCAATTTACTATTCTTTTTTCTTGCTGGTATTCATTCCTACAAGTGGGTAAAGCGGGCAAAAGCTGATAAGGCTTGTAAGTACAAATACTCCTGCCAGAACAAGTAATACAATTCCTAATGTTCCGGAAATTACATTAGTGAAATAAAGAATCGCTACAAGCGCTGCAAGCGCTATGCGTATAATCTTGTCGGTTGTTCCCATGTTTGGTTTCATACTATGAATGGTTTAGGTTAATAATGAGTTTATAAATGCAAAATTATGATCCTTATGCAAAAGAATACGTGATATTGGTCACATACGATTGTATTTTATCCAAAAGCAATTAAAAACAGTTGTAGGCCTGTTCAGAATATGCAGAATAATCATCTTACAATATTAATCAATTGTTTGTAATTCAATCAAAACAAACGTAAGAAAACCAGACAAAAGAAATTATCATATTCAATTTTATAAAATCAAGTTATACATATTCAATTTTATTTCTGAAAGATAAAATAGAATTACAAAACACAGAATATTGGCGTCGGCACGAATATTCATAGGAAGCAGGTTCATTTAACATTTACTTTTTTTTAAAATTATTATCCAATGTCATATAATTAAGGATTTTGAATCGAAAATTAATATACTGCAAAGTTTACTAAACGAGCGTAAAGTTTCGCAGAGTCTATTATTGTTGCTCATCTTTGCGCAACTCTGCGTAAAACTTTGGAGTTCAGTTTGGCAGGTTCACTGCATCGCTCTGCGGTTAAAGCTTCAACATTTTCTGTTAACTAAACGGCATTTATTTATTACCTGTATTTTGGAAGAAATATCCAATACACAGTCAATTCTTTGACATAACTATACTTTATTATTCGAATCCATAAGGTAAACAAGTTTACTTGTTTTAAAATTATTCCGGAATTCCGGGAGATAATCTAAAAACAACTGTGCATTTAAACCATATGTGTAAATATATATTACTATTCATAATATTATTTTTACGATTTATATAATACACATATACTGATTATCAGCTATTTGTATCTATAATCATCAAATAAATAAATCCAAGATAATATCAAACAGTTTGATATATAGTAATTTAGCATAGCAGATCACAAACACAGATTACAATCCCTGTAAATGTAAAATATAATTACAATAGCATACCATTGCTATTAAATTTAGTATTAACTAACCAATATTGCAAAACAAACAATCGGCATTAACAGTAAATGAAAAAGTATGAATGAAAAACTGACTCTTTGGCAACTTTCAAATCTCTGGAATTCGCTAAAAAAATTAACCGGATTAACGATGTTAGCTTTGCTATTTCCGTTATTGTCGATTTCACAAACAGTTTACACCTTTACCAATGCGGCTGCAACCGGACAAACTGGTCCGACGCAAACGCAGGTAAATACTGCGTATACAGCAACAACGCTTGCCGGAAAAGTAACAATCGGCACGCAAGGTATACAGGAGTGGACGGTGCCTTCTACTGGCCTGTACTCAATTCAGGCAATGGGTGGACAAGGAGGTAAAACTTCTACAACAGATGATTCATACCGGGGAGCCGGAGCTACTATTAAAGGAGAGTTTTCATTAACTGCCGGGCAAGTAATAAAAATTGTTGTAGGACAACAAGGAACAGAGAACACAGGGGGTAATTCAGCAAATGGCGGCGGACTTGGCGGTGGCGGTTCATTTGTTTGGATCAACGGACAAACTACACCTCTGATTGCTGCCGGCGGTGGCGGTGGCGGTTCTATTATAAATATTTCCCCTGCTACGTTACCAAATTCCTTAAATTATTGTAAAGGAAAAGGTGGTGCTACCAGTAACAATGGATTATCATCAAATTCTGGTGTTGCTAATTATGGTACTGCAGGTGGAAACGGTACACAGGGAACGCTTCCTGCAAAAGGGTGGACTTCCATGTTTGGATCTCTTAATTTTACTGGTCAAACAAGCGCTTCTTATTTAGGATATGGAGGATTCGGTGGTGGTGGTTTATGTGCTGATGATAGTCATGCAGGCGGCGGCGGCGGTGGCTATTCTGCAGGAGGAAGTGGTCAATATAGCTATAATTCAGGAACAGGAAACTCAGACGGTCGTAATGGCGGTGGTGGCGGTGGTTCCTATAACTCCGGAGCAAGTCCGGTTAATGTAGCCGGGAATAATTACGGAAATGGCAAGGTTATTATAACCAATCTTTATTCAGCAACAATCACTCAAACAGCAAGTATTTTGTGCAATGGAGCTTCAACCGGAGCGCTTTCGGTTGCTGTTAATGGGGGGACTGCTATTACAGGAACAACAACGTTTAATTATACCGGTAGCGCACAAACATTTACTGTACCTGCAGGTGTAACAAGTTTAACTTTAGAAACATGGGGAGCTAAAGGTGGAGATGGAAACAATGGTAATGTAGGTGGTTTAGGTGGTTATGCTAAAGGTACCCTTGCCGTTACCCCAGGAGCAATTCTAAATATTTATGTAGGTCAATCAGGTATTGGAAATTCCGGTTCTTGTGCGTTAACATCCGGAACTCGTTATAATGGAGGCGGCCAAGCTTCTTGCGCTGCATCTGGTGGAGGGGCCTCTGATGTGCGTGTAGGAGGAACTGGTTATTCAAATAGAGTAATTGTTGCTGGTGGTGGTGGTGGCTGCGGTTTCTATCTAACCAATGGTGGTGCAGGAGGTGGATTAACAGGAATTAATGGTGGTACTTATCCTTCTTATGGAACAGGAGGTGGTGGTGGCACTCAGGTAGCCGGTGGAGCCGGTGGTTCACTTAATGGATATGCAGGATCAATTGGGGTTGGGGGAAATGGCGGATTTGGAGCTGGTACTGGTTATGCAGGTGGAGGTGGCGGTGGTTACTATGGTGGCGGTGGCGCTGGTGCCGAAAATGGCGGATCTGGCTATGGAGGTGCCGGTGGCGGTGGCTCATCATACATTGGTGGCGTTACGGGTGGTACAACCACAGCTGGATTAAGATCAGGTGATGGTTTAGTTACAATCTCATACGCATCATCCTATACCTACGCATGGTCGCCAAGCGGTGGGACAGCTTCAACAGCAACTGGTTTAGCTGCCGGAACATATACTGTAACCGTGACTGATGCCGTTAGTGCAACAACAACAGCATCCTATACCATTACACAGCCAACAGCATTAGCAGCTACCCAATCACAAACAAATGTAAGTTGCAATGGCGGAGCTAATGGCACTGCAACCGTGGTTGCCTCAGGCGGAACAGCATCCTATACGTATTCCTGGTCACCAAGTGGCGGAACAGCAGCTACAACAACAGGCAGAACTGCAGGCGCTTATACCTGTACCATAACCGATGCCAACGGCTGTACCTTAACCAAATCATTTACTATAACACAACCATCAGCTTTAGTAGCTTCTGCAGCTTCACAAACTAATGTTTCGTGCAATGCAGGAAGCAATGGAGCCGCAAGCGTTTCAGTAAGCGGAGGAACAACTGCTTATACCTATAACTGGACACCAGGTAATCCTACAGGTGATGGTACCGCTTCGGTAAGCGGTTTAATTGCAGGAACATGGATTT
>JFJP01018677.1_pt1 | contig 17207 bp, 18 predicted proteins | sample 431651 | NCBI WGS metagenome assembly JFJP01 (sample SAMN02602958, study PRJNA72255) | Microbial mat metagenome, whole genome shotgun sequencing project. | biome: fresh water; feature: sink hole; material: water; isolation source: purple microbial (photo- and chemosynthetic) mats found in... | reverse complement strand
AGCGCCCCGAACAACACTCCCGTCACCAGTCCCAGGATCAGTTCCTTCATTTCACACCTCCCTTGCGATAGATCAGATTCGCCACCAGCACCCCCGTGCCGAAGAACCCAGCCATGGAGATAAAGCCGCTGACCGACAGTTGCATCAGCCCGCTCAAGCCGTGTCCGCTCGGGCAGCCGTCGGCCATGCGGGCCCCGAACATCGCCACTGCCCCGCCAAGGAACGCCCCGATCGCCCGGACACTGATCCTGGATCCGAAGCGATCCGACCAGACCGGCGGCACGCGTTCAGCCTTGAAGCTGCCATCCAGTCGTGAGGCAACCAGCGCGCCCAGGAAAATCCCGGCAACCACCATCATCTGCCAGTCGATATTGACCTTGGTGCCCTTGAAGTACGGATTATTGGCAACATGCTCGGACGCGACGGTTTTCTCAGCAAAACCAGCCGCCTTGACAAACGTGGTCGAGGCCCCTAGATACTTGCCGCTACCCAGTAACGGCGTCGATACCACCACGGACAGCACCGCCAGCACACCGGCCAGCGCCCCCGCGATGTAAGGTCTCCATGTCTTGTTCATTGCTGCCCCTCCATTTTTCTTTGTTCACCCCGCCAGCGCGATCGCAGCCACCAATTGCGACTCCGACTGCACACCGACAAACTGCTGCACGGCCTTGCCGTCCTTGAATACGATCAGGGTCGGGATCGAGCGGATACCGAACTTGGCAGCCACCTGCGGAGCCACGTCCACATTCACCTTGGCCACCTTGGCCTTGCCAGTCACTTTGCTGGCCACCTTGTCAACGATCGGCCCCCCCAGAAATCCACCAGCGTGACTCCGCTGGCAACCGTCCCGGCAAAGTCCTCATTACCCAATTCAAGCACACCATTCATCTCGCACCTCCCGTTTTTGATCAAGATTTTTATTCAACGGCTATTCATAACGCAGATGCCGTGCCAGCGTGTCGGCGATGCCCATGAACGCGGTTTATGTGCATGATTACGGCATTGCGCGGTGATTTCGGTGCAACTTAAACCGTTGCATCCATGCTTACGCAACGTTGCGCAACGTTGCGTTTTTGACTTGCAACCATCGGCCATGCCGAGTAGAAACATCCGCATGCAGCAGCAGCATACAGTCGGCGAAACCGCTTTGGGGACGGTCGAGATCAGTGCGGACCTGGTAATCGACACGATTCCAGACGGGTTGATCGTGCTGGACGGGGGCTGCCGTATCCGGCGCTGGAACAAGGCCATGGAGCGCTTGACAGGGTATGGCCAGCAGGAGGTACTCGGCAAGCCCTACACGCTGCTGGACTTCCGCGACGCGGATTCGGGCGAACTGCTCGAGCAGGAACGCCGCTGCCTGACGGCGGGCAGGCCTGATCCGGAGCGCATCCGCGAGATCGAATGCACACTGCAGACCCGGCAAGGCGAGACGGTCACGATCCGCAAATACGGGCGCGTGCTGGCCGGGCCAGATGGAAGCGCGGTTGGCATCCTGCTGGTGCTGGTGGATCTGCGACCCTTGAGGCGGCTTGAGGCGCAGCTGTCCTGCGTGGTGTCCGCCGACGCCATGAAGCAGCCACCCGGACGCCTGCTGGGGACCGATCCGGTGATGCAATCGGTCTACCATCGGATCCGGCTGGCTGCGCAATCGGAGGTGACCGTGCTGATTTCCGGCGAGACCGGCACCGGCAAGGAACTGGTGGCCGAAGCACTGCACACGCTTAGCCTCCGGCGTGACAAGCCCCTGGTCCGGGTGAATTGCTCCGCCTTGTCGGAGAATCTGCTCGAAAGCGAGCTTTTCGGGCATGTAAAGGGGGCCTTTACCGGTGCGGTCAAGGATACGCCCGGACGGATTGAAATGGCAGAGGGCGGCACCTTGTTCCTTGACGAGATCGGCGATATCAGCCCCCTGATCCAGCTCAAACTGCTGCGCGTGCTACAGGAGTATGAGTACGAACGAGTGGGGGATTCGGTCACTCGCAAGGCCAATGTGCGTTTTATCGCCGCCACGCATCGCAACTTGCGTGAGCGGGTCGAACAGGGCACCTTCCGCGAGGATTTCTATTACCGGATCCGTGTTTATGCGATTGAAATGCCAGCCTTACGCGAGCACAAGGCCGATATCGTGCAGCTATGTGACGCCTTCATCGACCGTCTCAACCGCCGCACTGGAAAGACGATCCGCCAGCTTTCCCCCGAGGCACTGAACAGCCTGATGGATTACTGCTGGCCTGGCAATGTGCGTCAGCTTGAGAATGCAATTGAACACGCCTTCGTGACCTGCCAGGACGGGAGCATAACGCTGGCGGATCTGCCGGGGGAGATTCGTTCCGTCCGCGAGCGGCAGCGCGAATGCGCACGCGCCGGAGACGGCCCACCGATGCCCTGGCCCCCACGCCGCCAGCGCGTATCCATCGAGAAGCTGCTCGGCACACTGGGGGAATGCCAGGGGAACCAGGCCGAGGCCGCCCGCCGCCTCGGCATCGACCGTACCACCCTCTGGCGCCGACTCAAACGCCAGCCCCCGCAGTCATGAAGTCACGACGACGTAATCACCATGGGGATACGGCCAGCACCCTTGATGTGTCCTACCTGCAGGAACGCCCCCCGATGCTTGACTTGAGATCGTTGGTAAAGTAACCTACCACGATACTTATACAGGAAGGAATGAAACGGATGAACGAATTGACCATCGCCCCGCTGCTCAGGGGCTTGACGTTTATTGGTGCCAAAGGGGCGATTGCCGTGTTTTCACCGTCGCTGGCAACGGCTGACCTGAAGGTTGCGCCAGACGCCATCAAGGCGCAATTCAAGCCGGGGATGCGCTCCGTCATCGTCGATGGCGTCGGTGGGTTCCTGCTCGGCGAGGATTATGACGATGCCGTCAATGGAACCTGTACCGCTCCGGTTCGAAGCGGACGCAATGCCGTCGTCAGCAACCGGGTCTGCGTGGTTACCGGCGGTGCCCAAGGATTTGGCGAGGCGATTGTGCGCGGACTGGTTGAGCATGGCGCGCTGGTTTTCATCGCCGACATGAACGCGGACGGAGCCAACCGGCTGGCCGCCGAACTCAACAAGGGGGCCGGTCGTACGGTGGCCTTCGGGGTGGCGGTGAACGTGACCGACGAGGATTCGGTCAAGGGCATGATGGATACCGTGGTTCGAACCGTCGGCGGTATCGATCTTTTCATCAGCAATGCCGGGGTACTCAAGGCCGGCAGCGTCAAGGAGCTGTCGCTGAAGGATTTCAGGTTTGTCACCGAGGTCAACTACACGGGCTTTTTCCTCTGCGCCAAGCATGCATCGCCAGTCATGGCACAGATGAACAGCGCCGCGGGCCAGTACCCGACCGACATTATCGCCATCAGCTCGAAATCAGCACTTGAAGGCTCCAATAAGAACGGTGCCTATGCGGGCTCCAAGTTCGGCGTTGTCGGCCTCGTCCAGAGCTTTGCCAAGGAGCTGGTCACCGACAACATCAAGGTCAACACGATCTGCCCCGGAAACTTCTTCGACGGTCCACTCTGGAGCGATCCCGACCGCGGCTTGTTTGTGCAATACCTGAACGCAGGCAAGGTGCCCGGAGCCAAAACCGTTGCCGATGTGCGTCACTTTTACGAGAACCAGGTACCCATGAAGCGCGGCTGCTTCGGCGATGATGTGATCAAGGCGATTCTTTACACGGTGGAACAAACATACGAGACAGGACAGGCCATCCCGGTGACCGGCGGGCAAGTCATGCTAAACTAGAATAGGACAACTTATGAAAACCAAAGCAATTCGTTTATACGGGCAAAAAGATCTGCGGCTTGAGTCATTCGACCTGCCGGAGATCCGTCAGGACGAGATTCTGGCAAAGATCATTTCCGACAGCATCTGCATGTCGTCGTACAAGGCCGCCTCGCAGGGTACCCAGCACAAGCGCATTCCCGGCAACATCGCCACCGAGCCGATCATCATTGGCCACGAGTTCTGCGGCGAGATCGTGCAGGTCGGTGAAAAATGGGCCAGCCAGTTCCACGCTGGCGACAAGTTCTCGATCCAGCCGGCACTGAATGACCCGAACGGGCCGGTCGGTATCCTCTCCGCGCCGGGCTATTCCTACCGCTATATCGGTGGCAATGCCCAGTACATCATCATCCCGGCGGCCGTGATGCAGAATAACTGCCTGTTGCCGTTCCATGGCGACGCATTTTATCTGGGGTCGCTGGCGGAACCGATGTCCTGCATCGTGGGAGGCTACCACGCGAACTACCACACCACCCCCGGCAGCTATGTCCATTCGATGGGTATCGTCGAAGGCGGATCCACCGCCATCCTGGCGGGCGTAGGCCCCATGGGGCTCGGCGCGATCGACTATGCCTTACATAGCGACCGCAAACCGGGACTGTTGGTCGTGACCGATATCGACAATGCCCGGCTGGCCCGTGCCGCCTCGATCTTTTCTGTCGAGGAAGCCGCCGCCAACGGGGTCAAGCTGGTCTATGTCAACACATCCGATCCTACCCACGGCGTGGATTATCTCAAATCCCTGACGCCGGACGGCGCGGGGTTCAATGACGTTTTCGTGTATGCACCGGTTCGTCCGGTCGTTGAACAGGCGGACAAGCTGCTCGCGTTCGATGGCTGCCTGAACTTCTTTGCGGGTCCGACGGATCCAGCCTTCAAGGCGGAATTCAACTTCTACAATGTGCATTACGCCGCCACGCATGTGGTGGGTACCAGCGGGGGCAACACGGACGATATGCGGGAATCGCTCGCGATGATGGCCAAGGGGCAACTGAATCCATCGGTCATGATCACCCATATCGGCGGGCTGGATGCGGTCATCGAAACCACGCTGCACTTACCGGAGATCCCGGGCGGCAAGAAGCTGATCTATACGGGCATCAAAATGCCCCTGACGGCACTGAACGACCTGGCATCGAAAGATGATCCAATCTGCAAGGCGCTGGCAGGCATCGTGGCCAAGCATAACGGATTGTGGAGTCCGGAGGCCGAGCGCTACCTGCTGGCCAATGCCACAGCGATCTAAACGGGAAGCTGGAAACGGCGGCCACGACCCAACGTAACCGGAGCATCTTGCTCCGGATATTTCCCTTCGCAGGAAGCTTGATTTATGGATGCCACTTAGGGTATCTTGTCTGGCTATGGCTGTTTATCTATCAAAACAGACGCTGCGAGGCTGGGCAGGAACCGGCACCTGGCGCGAGGCGGAGTGCGTGTTTCAATCTGGTGGGGTCCGTGATCTGCAGATCGACGGCCAGCACATCCGAGCCACCGTCACGGTGGCCGGGCACCCCGTGCACACGCGCTTCGAGCTCCACGATGATGGCAGTGTAATCAGCAACTGCCCATGTTACCAGAACCTGCGTTTCAACACCGTCTGCCAACATGTCGTGGCCGCCGGCATGGCCCTGGCCGAGCAAACCGAGGATCCGCGACTGGAACGGCGCAAGCGGATCCTGGCGCGCCTGCACAGCGAGACACAGACCGGGCGGCACCCGGTGCCCCGCCGAGAACCGCCCGACACCCCAGGCACCACACGAGCCAGCCTCCGCCTCCGACTTCCGGAAACCTGGCAGGAAGACTGGCATGCAAATTCGATTACGGTCACCTGCCAGGTGTTCGTTGATGGCAAAAAACACGCCCCGGATCGAATCGCCCCAGATCGTCGCCTGGCCTTCAGTGAGCACGATCGTTACCTTCTTTATGTCATCGAGGATTTTGCCGGTCAAGCCACCTGCCCCGCCACCATCACCCTGGATGCAGGACAGTTCGCGCAACTGCTGACGGAATCACAAGGGGGGATGCTATGGATCAGCGGCGCTGCCGATCCGATCCTGGTGTCAGGCGAACCGGTCATCTCCGTGCTGCGCCTATCGCTTGACCCGCACTCCGGTGAAATGCTCGTCATGCACCATCCGGAACCGGACGGCGACATCGTGTACGCGACAGCCCGCCATGGGTGGCTTTACACCGGACAGGCATTGCACCCGCTGGAGGCGATCCTGCCGTTCGGCCTGCGGGCGGCGTATCACGCGATCCTGCGCATCGAGCGACCACGGCTGTTCTACACCCTCTACCGCGTCATTCCCCCGCTGGAGGATCACGTCGTTATCGAGAATACCATCCCCTCCGATAGGTTCGCGATCCAGACGGGCAGCCCCGCCTTTGACATCCACATCCAGGGCACCTCCGAAAAGGCGACCGCCGCTCTCTTGGCGAATTACGGGACCATCCGGTTCGATACGGCCACCGCGCCAGCCCCCGAAGACGTGGTTCCCATCCCGGATCAACCGCTGGGATACTTGACGCGCCATGCCCAGGCGGAAACCGAGGCCCGTGCACGATTCCTAGCTGCCTTCGGCGAGGATCGAATCGAGGACGACGGGAAGATCATCCTGAATGGATCCGCCGCCGTGATCCACGTGATGGCTGATATTGCGCCAGCCTTCGAGAAACTTGGCTGGCATACCCGGTTTGGCGAAGGGATTGCCAGCTTTACGCAGCAGGCCCTCTGGGTTCACCCTTGCATCACCATCAACCGCCTCGATGCCGACACCGGACGTCTCGACCTGCAGTATGCCGACGAGCATGAGGTGCAAGTACATCCCGATACGATCGAATCGGCCATACGCACGGGCCAGGCCATGATCAATGACAAGGAGCGCACCCTGCTGCTGGACGTCACCGGCCTCAATGCACTCGCCGCCGCGCTGGCGGAATGTGTCGAGCAGCGCGACGGGGTGTCCTGCGTGCCACGCATCCACGCCGGATTCATACAGGGGATCGTCACAGGCTATCCCGGTGCTCGACTGTATGCTCCAGAGGATTGGATTGACCACGCCCGCGCCCAGCAGGATAAAACCGACCTGCCCGCCGCACCGGTTCCCGAGCCGCTCGCCCAACGACTCCGCCCCTACCAGCGCGAAGGGGTTAACTGGCTCTGCTTCCTGGATCATGCAGGCTACTGCGGCATCCTGGCGGATGAGATGGGGCTGGGCAAAACCGTGCAGGCCCTGGCCTGGCTTGATATTCGCCGCCGGGCCGCCACGCCGCCCTCCCCCGCTATCGTCGTTTGTCCCACCAGCCTGCTCCAGAACTGGGCACGCGAGGTTGAGCGGTTCGTCCCCGGCTTGTCCTGCATCATCATCACCGGCAGCGACCGGCAGCGGCTGCACGAGCGCATCAGCCACCATGACGTGATCATCACCTCCTACGCGCTCCTGCGCCGGGACATCACCCGCTATGATGCGATCACCTTTTCGGCCATCATCCTGGATGAAGCCCAGCACATCAAGAACCGTTCCACCCAGAACGCCGTTGCCGCCAAGCGCCTGAAGGGCCAGCGCCGCCTGGTCTTGACGGGTACTCCGATTGAGAACAGTGTCAATGACCTATGGTCCATCATGGATTTCCTCATGCCCGGCTACATGGGCACCAGCACCAGCTTCCGGATCCGGTTCGAGCAGCCGATCGCCGCAGGCAGCCTGAATGCCGAACGGGCGCTGCGCCGCCTGCGCCTCAAGATGCATCCGTTCATGCTGCGGCGACTCAAGAGCGAGGTGGCGGCCGACCTGCCGGAGAAGGTAACACGGATTGCCGACTGCCCGATGCTCCCCGCCCAGCGCCGCCTCTACCGGCAACTCCTTGCCCGGTATAATGAGAATCTGTCGACATTGGTGGATGAGAAGGGGTTTGAGCGCTCGCGGTTTTCTGTATTCAGCGCCCTGCTCAGGCTGCGGCAATGCTGCTGCCACCCCGCCCTACTGCGCAAGGCCGAAGAGGACACCTCGGAGATGGGCTCCGGCAAGATGGATCTGTTCTTCGAACTGCTGGACGAGGCCATGGACGGCGGGCACCGCGTGCTGGTATTCAGCCAGTTTGTGCAAATGCTGCACATCCTGCGCGACGCCTTGCGCAAACGCGATATCCCCTTTGCCTATCTGGATGGTGCCACCCGCGATCGGATGGCGCAGGTGGATGCCTTCAACAACAATCCCGCGATTCCGGTCTTCCTGGTCAGCCTGAAAGCGGGCGGCAGCGGCCTGAATCTCACCGGGGCCAACGTCGTGATCCACTATGACCCGTGGTGGAACCCAGCCGTGGAGGATCAGGCCACCGACCGGACGCACCGCATCGGCCAGTTGCGCACGGTCTACAACATCAAGCTGGTGACCGAGAATTCGATCGAGCAGAAGGTGATCGCCCTGCAGCAGCGCAAGCGTGAACTGATCAGCGCCACCATCGGTACCCCCACGACGATCGAACAGTCCCTGACCTGGGAGGATGTAAGCGAACTATTGCGTCTGCCCGACGAGTAAAAGGGTGAGGTTACATGCAGGATGGCGGGACATCCAGGATCTCGACCAGATCCTGTGGGGAAAGACGGAACGAGGAGCCTTTGCCTTCGTAAAACCCGTGTTCCCGGATCATATGAATATGCAGGTCGGTGTAGGTGATGGAGCGTTTCAGCATACGGTTGTGCACCTGGATGAACGTTTTCTGGACGGTGCCGTCCTCATAGGGGCACGGCAGCAGGCCTCGCACGCTATCCACCCGGACGTCGTAGCGATCTTCGATCGTGATCGATTCGCCAAGCCCCTCGACCCCGGAATCCCGCAGTTCCTGCATCCGCTCGGCAATCGCCTTGTGCGATGTGCCCAGGCGGATGACCTCGCCCTCATCCTCGATCAGGATATCCACCAGGTTGCGCTTATCCTCACCCAGCAACCCCTTGAGCGTGATGCATCCCGGACGCATGTTGTGCTGGACCTTGTCCATTTCCACTGTTTGTTTCATGGCTGGCTCCTATTTGCTGTTGCCTTGGTCACGATCAAGAGAATTTGTCGTAGAAGATGTTCGCTTCAGGCATGCCATGCTTCTTGAGGACAACGATACAGGCGTCGATCATGAAGGGGCTGCCGCAAAGATAGGCCTCGGCATTGGAGAGATCCTCCGTGTGACAGTCAACAATATTCGTGATCAGGCCGGTCTCCCCTTCCCATTTGTCCTCGGCGTCGGGTGCCGACAAGGCCGGAATGAACGTGAAAGACGGCATATCACGTTCCAACTGTTTCATCTCGTCAAGCAGGAACAGGTCACGCTTGGATTTGGCCCCAAAGAAATAGGTCGCCTTGCGGTTGATCCCCTTCTCGCGCATATCGTAAAGAATCGATTTCAGCGGGGCCATGCCCGATCCACCCGCGATGCAGATCATGTGCCGGTCGTTTTCCGAGCGGTGGAATTCTCCGTACGGCCCGTTGACCGTCATCTTGTCGCCGACCTTCAGATACTTGTGTACGTACGTTGTGCAGATACCATCGGGCACAAGGCGGATTTCCATCTCGATCGTATTCTTGCTTGATGGCACCGAGGACATAGAATAGGCTCGGTAGACGGGCTCATCGGTCCGTTCGTAAACCGGCGTCTCGATCTGGACGAACTGCCCCGCCTTGTAGTCCATGGAATTCGGATCGTCAAGCTTCAAGGTCAGTTGCTTGATATCGTGGGTCAGGTTCACAAGCCCGACCACCGTGGTTCGGAATTCGCGAACATACAGCAGCGCTGGATCGATCTCGACCTGTAGATCGCCCTTGACCTTGAGCTGGCAGGAAAGGCGGACATGGTCCGCTTTCTCGGCCTCCGAGAGCCATGGCAACTCGGTTGGCATGATCTCGCCTGCTCCGGATTTGACCTTGCATTTGCACAGGCCGCAGGAGCCACGCCCGCCGCAGGCCGAGGGGATGAACACGTTGGCCTCTTTCAAGGTGGTCAGCAGCGGCTTTCCACCGCGGGCATCGATTTTCTTGTCCCCGTCGTTGATCGAAATGCTGACCTCACCGTAGTTACCGATCGTGGATTCGGCGATGACCATGATGATGGCAAGCACCGCCGAGATCGCGCACATGGCGCCAATGCTGATGACCAGAGCTAATAACACGACAGTACTCCTTACCCTAGATATTGATCATGCCCGAGAAGCCCATGAATGCCAGTGCCATGATACCGGCGATAATCAGCGTAATGCCGGGCCCCTCAAGACCTTTGGGCACCTTGGAACGTTTCATATTCTGCCGGATGCCAGCCATCGCCAGAATCGCCAACATCCAGCCAATACCACTGCCGAAACCGTAAATGAATGACTCTGCAAATGTGTAATCCCGGATGAGCATGAAGAGACAGACACCGAGAATGGCGCAGTTCACCGTGATCAGCGGCAGGAAAATGCCCAGTGCGTTGTACAGCGGCTCCGACACTCGCTCGATGATCATCTCCACGACTTGCACAAAAGCAGCGATCACAATAATAAACACGATGAACCGGAAATGCCCCAGATGCATGGGTATCAGCACATAATAGTACACCAGCCAGTTCAGCGCCGAGGTGAACGCCATCGTGAAGACCACGGCGGCACCCAGGCCAATCGAGGTCTTCACCTCGCGTGAAACCCCGAGGAATGAACACATCCCGAGATAGTTGGTCAGCAGGATGTTATTCGTGAAAATCGCGGCAAAGAAAATCGCCGTCAATCCTGTAAAGGCCTCCATTACTTACCTCCCGTTTCATCCGTCACGATATAGGTCTTGATAATCCAGATCAGCCCGGCCAGCGCAAAGAACGCCCCCGGGGCCATCACCATGATCGACCAGTTGACCCACCAGGAACTGAAACCGGGCACGGCATGCCCCCAAATCGTGGCCGACCCGGTCAGCTCGCGGAAAAACGCAATGATCATCAATATGTACGAATACCCCACACCGGCGGCCACCCCGTCAATGAGTGAAGGCAGCGGCGGATTGTTCAGCGCGTAGGCTTCCGCGCGGCCCATGACGATGCAGTTAGTGATAATCAGGCCGACGTACGGCCCGAGCTGCCTTGAAATTGTGGGGAGCGTGGCCTGGATCACCAGATCCACGATGATCACATAGGCCGCAATGATCAACGTTTCTACCATCATCCGGATCGAACCGGGAATCTGCCGGCGCAGCAGCGAGACCGTGAAACTTGAGCAGGCAGTGGCGAAGATCAGGCCGAGACACATCACCACGGTGTTCTCGAGCACATTCGTGACGGCCAGCGTCGAGCAGATGCCCAGCACCTGAACAAAGACAGGGTTGTCCCTTCCGATACTGGCCAGAAACTGTTTTTTTATTTTGCCTGGCATGGTGCCCTTTCCTCAATTCAACGGGCGGCATTCAGTGCCTTGGCCCGCTCGATGCTTTTGTTCATGATGTCCTTAACGGCTGACGCCGTGATCGTGGCCCCGGTAATCTGGTCAAACGCGCCAGCATCGCGAGTTCCCTTGGTTTTGTCCTGCGGTTCTGGGCGAAGCTCGTTAAAGGGACCGGTTTTCCCGGCAAACTGGTGCCGGAACCAAGGCTCGTCAATACGCGCACCCAGACCGGGGGTCTCCACATGATCCTGGAAGGTAACCCCCTCGATCACTGCGGTCTTTCGGTTGAATCCGACATAGGCGGTAATCGATCCCCACAACCCGGGCCCCTGCTGGATCAGCACCAGCCGGGAAACCCCATCGCCCCCGTTGACAAGATAATAAGGACCGTCAGCCGCATTTGTCACCACGGTTACATTGGCATCGTACCAAGCCGCCAGATCGCCCGAAAGCACTGTGGCGGACGCATCACAGACCGCCTGCTTCTGGAACAGCGTTTTGTTACGATCCACGGACGGCCGGGTCACAATATCCACCAGGCCGACCAGTGAAATGCAAACAAACGTGACCGCCGTCATGAACACGACGGGAGTTGCCTTTTCCTTAATCCATTGAGGGTTCACTAGCTATTTCTCTTTTCCTTAATGCTTTTGACGGCAATGTCCGTGATGGGTGCAAACATATTGGCAAATAGAACCGCAAACATCGAGCCTGCAGGCCAGACGGTGAACAGGCCGATCAGCGAGGAGAGCACCCCGATCTCGAACCCGTAAATCCAGCGGGCCTCATCGGTTTTGGGTGCCGACACGGGGTCGGTTGCATAGAAGAAGGCGGCAAAGAGCAGGCTGCCTGCGCATCCCGCCGTGAACGTGTACCGCAGTGCCCGTACAGCCCGGGCAGCCATGTCCATGCCTTCCGGCGCATTGGCCGTGTAGGCCATGCCAAAGAATGTCATCAGGAAATGGGTGAGTACAAAACCGAGGATCACCATCAGCGGCAAGCGCCAGTTGGCGGCCTTGGTCTTCAGCAGGTAAAGCCCACCGGCAAGCACCAGGATCGCGCTGGTTCCGCCGATGACGCCGGCGATGTTGCCGATGACCAGCTTATCGAAGGAGAACATGCTTGCATCCAGCCCGGCCGAGGCCAGTTGCTCCCCGGTATATTTCATCCAAGTCCCCGGGGTGGCCTTGGTGACGGCATCGGCTGCCGTGTTGGCGTAATGCAGCAGCCCGCCCAGCAGTCCGTCAAACGGATGCGTCCAGCAGCGCGCCGTCATGTAGTCGCCAAAGCTAATATAAATGAAGGCCCGCCCCGTCAGCGCCGGGTTGAACGGATTCTTCCCAAATCCGCCAAACACCATTTTACCGAACACCACGCCGAACGCGGCCCCCACGGCGACCATCCACAGCGGCAGCATCGGCGGCAGGGATAGAGCAAAGAGCGTACCGGTCACAAAGACGGCCGAGGTCACGGGCTGGTTCTCGCGACGCGTGAAGGAATATTCGCAACAAAAGGCAACCAGGTTGGCAACGGCTACCACAAGCAACGAGCGCCAGCCAAAGAAATAGACGCCGGAGGCGATGATAGGCACCAGCGCATAAAGCACACGCTGCATGGGCAACTGCCAGTTAATCAGCTTTTTCGGTTTTCCGGACACGTCCTTACCTCCTGCCTCCGCGACACGTTGCGACTACTAACGCGGCGGATCATACGACAAGCGAGTTGCCGATTCAACATCAAACTTATGCGACGAAAAGTCAGCAGCCGGGTATTCTCAACGATGTTGCCGAGCGGACGGACAATCCCGCCAGATGCTCCACATGTTCATCGTGACGTCGTCGTCCCTCAGGCCCGCGATGCTGCACAATGACCTCCGCCTTCGGCGTGAACAATGCAGCCAGCCGCTCCAGCGACTCGTCAGCAAGCGGTTCGGCATCAGCAAACGCCGGTGGCCGCACCACGGTATTCAATTGCACGGTGGCGGGTTGTAGATCGGCGACCAGCGCCGCGATCCGCTCCACCTGCCATGGCACATCATTCACACCGCACACCAGCATGACCTCGACCCATAGACGCCCTTGGTATTGAGCACGGAATAGCCGTAGCCCCTGCATCACACCGGCAAAAGTCAGTCCAGGAACCGGATGATTGAGTGCCTCGAAGGAGGCCTCATCCCATGCCCCCAGCGATACCTTGACGATATCCGCCCGTGCCGCCGCCGACCGCACGCCGGGCTCCGTGAGCAGCGAACTGTTCGTCAGCAAGGCCACAGGGATCTTGCAGGACGCATGCACGGCATCGATAATCTCGCCAAAACCGGTATGCAGCGTCGGTTCCCCCGAGCCAGCCAGCGTAATCACATCCGCCACCCCATCCTCCGCCAACCACGCCCGCAGTTCGCCGATCACGGCGGACGTCGGAACATATTCCTGCCGCTGCCGCGTCAGGCAATCCGTCTTGCCCACCTCGCAGAAGACGCAATCGAAACTACACCGGCGGCCACCGGCTAAATCGACCCCGAGGGAGCGGCCGAACCGGCGCGATGGCACAGGACCGAATAGATAGCGATAGGTCATGATGTCCAACAAAAAAGAAGCCGCACGCCAACGGGCCGTGCGGCATTCCCATATCAACCGTTTTGAACGATTGTTTACTCGGCACTGATGGCATCGACCGGGCATTCATCGGCACAGGCACCGCAGTCGACGCAGGCATCCGCATCAATCACATACTGTGCATCACCCTCGCTGATCGCCTCTACCGGACATACCGGCTGACAGCTTCCGCACTTCGTGCAGGCATCCGAAATAACATAGGCCATAACAGTTCTCCATCTTACATTGTTTGATAAACAAAACAAATCCCCGTTTAACGGGTCAACGACGGGTTAAGTATCGTGGATCGACACTGATCAAGTCAAGTTCAAAACGGCAACGCCCGAGTCTATTTAAATAGCTTGATAGCGGAAGCGCGTTCTGTTTGAATCGCGTGGTTTACGTTTTGAACCATTGCAAGAATCAATCTTATTTATCGGTTGGAGAAACTTTATTGAAAGCCATTGCGCCAGGCAAACTGATCTTGAGCGGGGAACATGCAGTTGTCTATGGTCGTCCCGCCGTGGCCATGGCGATTGATCTTTGCGCCCAGACGACGATCAATCCTGTCCTCGGCAGTGATATTGCATTTTCCCTTCATAATTTCTCGCAGCATGAATCATTCAAGGTTCGCGCCCTGCGCGAGATGGCCAAACGGATCCAGCAGAACTACAGCCTCTTTCTGAACGGAGAACTGGGAATCCGTGATGTGCTTGCCAAACCCGTGGAATTGTTGCAGTTTGCCTTTATCACCCTATTGGACGGGCTGCATCTTAAAATCGAACAGGGTATCGATATCGGACTAACCTCATCCATCCCTATCGGGTGCGGGCTGGGCTCCTCTGCCGCCGCCGTGCTCAGCGAGCTACGCGCCGTAGGCCATTTCCTACGTGTCGATTTTCGTCCCGACTGGCATTACAAGTACAGCCTGATTGCCGAGAATATGCAGCATGGGTACGCCTCGGGGGTCGATTCCTATGTCTCGCTGCATGGCGGATGCGTGCGCTTCCAGAATGGTGAGGGCACCAAAGTGGCCATGCCCTCAATCCCCGTGTTTATCGTCAACACCGGAACCCCTGGCACCACGACCGGCGAATGCGTGACGGAAGTCCGTCGGCAATTCGAGCACGATACGATCTGGACTGATTTCGAAGGGGTAACCAACGAGATTTCCAAGGTCATCGGCGGACGTGATATGCCGTCTATCCAAGGCGCGATACGTGAAAACCACAAGCTGCTGTGCCGCATCGGCGTCGTGCCTGAGCGGGTGCAGCAGTTTATCCGCGATGTTGAAAGCGCTGGCGGTGCCGCCAAAATCTGCGGCGCGGGGTCCGTTGCCGGGGACACGGCCGGGATCGTTATGGTCATCAGCAAGACGCCGCCAATTGACCTCTGTAACCGCTACCATTATGCACTGACGGCGGTGCGCGGCGACCCTCTCGGCGTTCGCATTGTCGGGAATTAGGGTTATGCCAAGGGAAGACAACGCGTCCATCTCCGTTTACCTGGATGATAAGGTCGTATTCTCCAGCAACGGGAAGTGGCTACACCCATTATTCGAGTTGGAGCAGGCACTTCCGTCCCTGCCGCATCCGGTATCGGCGCTAACGGTGCATGACAAGATCGTCGGGGCAGCGGCCGCGTTCCTGATGGCGTTTCTCGGGATCCGCCATATGCACGCGGGGGTATTGAGCCAACCGGCGGAAACCGTGCTGAAGCGCTTCGACATCGCCTATCAGTTCGATCTCCGCGTCGACCGCATCGCCTGCACAACGGAAACGCTCCTGTCGCCTGCCATGGATATGCAGGACGCTGTTGACATCCTGCGGGCCCGTGCACTAAAGGCTCGGAACGTCTGAATTCAAGATGTGCGCCCATCATAGGACACATTGAAAAGAAAATATTTGCATAATACAGGTCGACTATGGCAAGAATATCAGCGTTTTAATTCAACACAGGAGGGTGGCGATGAGACGGATAGCGATGATGTGTGCAGGGCTTATGGTGGCGGCGTCAACGGTGCAGGCAGGCATGGCCGATGTCGGTGTGCGCGGCGGGTATATGCGGATGTCTGAAGCGGATGATGGCGCATTCCTGGGCGGCGGCTTTTTCCGGACCGATTGGCGCGAGGTGGTCTTCATTGATGCCTCGGTCTATTACCATAGCGAAGAAGTCGCCAGGAATGCAGATCTGGAACTGATCCCGATCCAGCTCAGCGCGATGTTGTTCCTGCTAGGGCGCGACAACCTGGTCAACCCGTTCGTCCTTGGCGGTGGCGGTCTGTACTGGAACCGCACGACGGTGACCGGTGAAGAGACCGAATCGGAATTTGATTTTGGCTGGCACCTTGGGTTTGGCGGCGATTACAACCTGTCGGACCGGATGTTCGTCGAAGCCGATTTCCGCTATATTTGGCTGGATACCAACTCGGATAACGAAACCATCGGTAGTGCGCTGAGTAACTTCAACCACTGGATTGCCGGTGTCGGTTTCGGCTTCCGGCTCTGAGGCGGAGAACCCTGTGATTACCAGTAGTGCCCCGGGCAGTCTCATGATCACCGGCGAACACGCCGTGCTTCACGGGGCACGGTCGCTGGTCGGGGCGGTGGATCAGCGGGTGCAGGTGCAATTGACCCCGCGACCCGACCGGCAGGTGGAAATCTACTCGGCACTGGGAAGGCGCCAGACCGCTCTGGATGCGCCGGATGCATCGCCGCCGTTCACCTTTATCGGTCGCGCCCTGTCGTCACTGGGTGCTGGGTGTCCAACGGGGTTCCGGCTTGATATCACAGCCGATATGCCGCCGGATGTCGGCCTGGGGTCATCTTCGGCAGTCACGGTGGCAACGCTGGCGGCGCTGCATGCACTGCGCAAGGAAACACCCACCCGCGAAGCACTTCATGCCGAGGCACTGGCCTTGGTGCGCGGCGTGCAGGGCGCGGCGTCTGGATCCGACCTGGCCGCCTCTGTCTGGGGCGGGGTACTACTGTACACACAGGCCCCGGCGGTACTGGCTCGTCATTTGCAATTCCCAGGGATCTCGCTCGTCTATGCCGGCTACAAGACCCCGACCGCCGAGGTCATCCGTCGAGTGGAAGCCCGCCGGGCCACGGTGGCGGATGGTTTCTGCGATCTTTACCACCGCATGGATGCCTGCAGCGTCGCGGCAAACGAAGCCTTCGCGATGGGCGACTGGCAGGGGCTGGCCGGTACACTGGCACAGGGGCAGGCGTTGATGGAGGAACTGGGCGTTTGCGACGACACCCTGACAGACATCATCCGCCGCCTGAAGGGGCAGCCACACATCACGGCCAGCAAGATCTCAGGGTCAGGCCTGGGCGACGGCGTCCTCGCGCTCGGCCAACTACCCGGCGGTCTGCCGCCCTACCGGTGCATCCCGGTTTGCTTTAGCAACAACGGCGTTTCCG
>JFJP01024590.1_pt1 | contig 17208 bp, 6 predicted proteins | sample 431651 | NCBI WGS metagenome assembly JFJP01 (sample SAMN02602958, study PRJNA72255) | Microbial mat metagenome, whole genome shotgun sequencing project. | biome: fresh water; feature: sink hole; material: water; isolation source: purple microbial (photo- and chemosynthetic) mats found in... | reverse complement strand
ATTCGTATATTATACGCACCGATGATCCGCCTCTTCAAGACTCTGCCGATCCACCTCGCACTCAAGCCGTCGGTCCTCGTCTCGCCCGCAGCAGTCGTGCAAAGGCCGCTCCTCGCTCCGCAGCTCACCCCGCAGACCCAGACCGAGACTCTCCTGCAGCTCCGCAAAAACCACACGAGCGAAGACGAGGAAGACTCCTGGGTCGTCGAGAAGGACCGCAGGTACGAGAAGAGCAGGTACGACAGAGAACACCAGGACGAAGACCTCAGAAACAGGCGAACCACCTCGCAAGAACAGGGAGGAATGCACCCCGAGCCAAGACCAGCCCAAAAACAAAAACAGGCGCAAGAAGCAGAAGTCGCAGACCCGGTCGACCAGGACCTCCACGACATCAACGACGAAGGCGAGAGCGTCTCGAACCTCCACAGAGGCGCCGAAAGACACCCCCACCCGCCTCGACAAGACCACCCCGCGAGACCGGCCAGGCCCGACGGCACCGGCCGCAGACAGCGCTACTACAGCTCGCAGGAAGACCACGACGAGCAGCTGAGAGAACGCGACGAAGAGTACGACAGCCGGAGAGGCAGGCCGCAGGTCGGCCGGTGGGAAGACGACGACAGGCGGCCGAGGAGACAGCCGAGGTACTTCGACCACCACGAAGAAGAGCCTGCGCCGATTCGAGACGACCCTCGCCACGCGAGACACAGGGAAGAACACGACTTCCCCAGAGGCAGGCACTTCGACGACGGCCACTACGGCGGCAGACGCTTCGACGAGTTCGACCGCAGGTACCACAGACGCTCGAGACTCGACCACGGCTGGGAAGACTCCCACGAAGACAGGCCACACTACGACGAACCCGCCTCTCGCAGGCCTCGGAGAGACCTGGCCGACCAAGAGAGGTTCCTGGAGCGACTCGAGCTCGAGCTCCAAGACCTGCGCAGAGACGTCAAGCGACTCGAAGCCGAGCTCCTCGACAGAGAGCCCAGCAGACCGAGTCTCGACTCGAGACACCAAGCCCCCAAAGACCAGCACGTCATCGACGAGCACAAGAAAGGAGGATCGTGGTAACCACGAGCGACTGCAAAGTAATAATTAAGTGGCCTTATCGATCTCAGAACTCGTGATCACTTCGAAAGACTTCTCGATGATCTGCCTCACTTTCGAGCTGTCGATCTGCTTTATGACCTTCACTCGACCGATGTACAGGATCGTGGCTGGTCAGCAACCGCTTACCGATCGGAAGCAACGCGCAGAGGAATGCTCCCACGAGGTCGCCGCCGTAGAAGTAGATCATGAGGTTGCTGGTGACGAGGATGGCCAGCAAGTAGATCAGCACAGTCACCAGCGAAAAGTTCATCAGACTCCTCGGCGAGATCTTCAGGGTTTCTTTCGCGTATGAGGTGACCGATTCTTCGAGGTACTCGTACAGGGTCTCGAACTCGGCTTCTTCGATGAAGGCGAAGTTCAGCTTCGTCTCGCTGAGCAACTTCTTCGAGGCCGCCAATTTCGTCGCTGCCAGGAACTCGCAGAACCGGTGCTCTGTCAGGCTGATGCCGAGTCGTCTGTAGATCAGCTCGACTTCGGAGAAAGAAATGGTGCTGTTCTTTATCGCCTTGCCTCTGAGGATCAAGAAGAGGTCGGACTGCGTCGCGTAGCCGTCTTCTGCTCGTTTGAGCAGCGTCTCGCGGTCTTCTTTCGGTATCGACATGATGTCGTCGTCCGCCAAGCCTCCTTCGGTCGACCGCTGCAGTTTCTGGTTGACTTTCTTCCACGAGTTGATGAAGTTCTTGATGTTGTTCTTGGTGTAGCTCGCCTGTGTGAGCAAAGCTTACGTTTTCGCTTCTGCTGAAGAGCTTCTCCACGAAGTAGTCGATCTTGTCGAAGTCGCCTTGGATCAGCTTGACGATCGCGCGGATGTCTTCGATGTGCTTTTTGAAGAGCGGGTTCTGGTTCATGATTTGGATGAAGAGGTTCACGATGTTCTCTTTGTAGTTCTCCGAGATGTCCTTGCCTTTCTCCAGCTCTTCCAGGTAGTCGTATAACTCCATGAAGCTGTCTAGCTTTAGATCGTTCACCAGCTTGTCGACAATCACGTCGTCTTCGATAGAGCTCTTGTCCGAGTGGCTGAAGATGTACGTGCGCGCGAACTTGAGCAGCTCTTTTAAGATCAAGATATCGCTTCTGTGCAGCTTGAGCGTGTAGAGCAGTTCGGTGTACTTGTTGAGGAACTTGATCTTGTCGTCTTGGTGTGTGATGCTCAGCTCTTGGATGGGGTCGATGTACCCGGGGATCGCGAGGTTCGGCGTGGTGCTCTTCTCGCTTTTGTTCGGCGAGCCGTGCATGTTCGAGATGAGCTTCCACACGAAGGTGATGGACTGCTTCATGATGATCAGCTTGGTGTTGTTGTCGTTCGAGTCCACAGCCGTGCGCACGTTCTTCAGGTAGAGGAAGACGAAGACCATCATCGTGAAGATGTAGTTCTGGAGCACCATCTTCTCCTGCTCGTTCACGTTCATGAAGCTGAAGTCGTTCTGCGTGCTCGTCATCTCGCGGATGTGGTTCAGCAGGCCTTTCTTGTTCGTCTGGTTTATGTCCAGCAGTTCCTGGATGGACTTCTCGAAGTAGCGCTTGGTGTTCTCCCACAGGTCGCGCAGTGAGTAGGCCGAGTGGATCAGCCGTTTGAGCGTCGCGTTGGACTCTCGGGTGTCTCTGTCCTCACCGACGCTGAGGTAGAAGTCTGGCCGGAACAGGTAGAGGTTCTTGAGCTTGACGATGGCTGCGCGGATCTCGCTGCTGTCGACGATGCTCATGAAGCCGCTGAGGTGCGCGTCGATCTTGTCTTCGAAGGGCTTGAAGAGGACGCCTTTGAACATCAAGTCGATGTTGTTCGAAGACCGTCTGATGAACTCGAGGCCGTCTTCGCGGTTGTCGCTTCGGAACGCGCTGACGATGAAGCCCTTGAGAAAAGCCAGCGACTCGAAGTTGAAGATCTCCTGCACGAGGGTGTTGTGCTTCGTCTTGAACTGCTCGCTCATCGGCTGCTTCGAGTTCGCCGTCTCGAAGATCGGCAGCGAGCTATAGAGCTGCTGGATCATCGGGTAGCAGAGACACAGCGAGATGCTGTCGACTGCCTGGTTCTCTTTGCTGGTGTCGTCCAGGTCTTCGTCGTCCAGCGTCTGCAGCCAGCCGTTGAGCACGCCGATGTAGCAGTAGTAGCTGATCACGAAGCAGTACTCCACCTGCATGTTGTGGCTCTTCAGGAACTTGAGGATGCCTTCGATGTCGTACTTGTAGAACGCGCAGATGAACACCAGCAGCTCCGAGAAAGTCTCTTCGACTCCCACGGCCTCCTTCGAGTCGCTGAGCAGGCGGAAGAAGGACTGGCAGTTCTGGATGGAGTTCGGCAGGTTGGACTGTAGGTTCTCGGGGCGGGAAGTGGTCACGATGTTGATGATGTCGAAGACGCTCATGAGGCTCCAGTTCTTGACGCCGAAGACTTCGTTGAGGTTTTGGAAGTCGGACTCGAAGCGCACGAGGTAGTGCTTCTTGTTCTTGCTGGTGACGCTCATGACGAACTTGTTGAAGAGGATGAAGCGCAGGTACTCGCTGTCGATCTTCGAGTGGCTGTGGTCTTGGCTGTTCTTCGAAACGAGCGAGTAGAACTTCTCGATGTGCTTGTCGCCTTTGCGGGTGTCTTTGAGGTTCACGCGTTTGTAGATGAAGGAGACCAGGTTCACCTCGTCTTCTTCGGTCTCTTCGCTGATGCCGCCTCGCGTGCGCTTCTTCGTCGCCCTGCCTTCTTCGCTGAGCATCGCGTTCGTGCCGAGGATGCCGTCGGCCAGCTCTTTGAACTCGTTCTTGCTGAGGACTGCTTCGCGGTCGCTCTTGACCAGGTAGCAGAGGTTGAGCAGGTTGGTGAGGGTCGGCTTGATCTTCACGTAGTCGATGATGCCGAGGTCTTCGATGATGCGTCTGATGTACTGCATACGGATCTCGTTGGGGTAGGTGTGCAGCAGGAAGATGTGGAAGAAGGTGTGGTTCTTCAGACCCATCTCTCGGAAGAGGTGGTACTCCCTGAAGTTGATCTTCAGAGACTCCGGACCGTCTCCTCGCGTGACGTTTGCGGCCATGGGTTCGACGACGAACTCGAGGATGGAGTTCAGGTTGTAGATGTTGCTGGACAGGTACGGCGCGAGGGTTTTGAGAGACGTGAGCAGCGCGTGGCGGTCGAACATGCGCTTTGAGCTGTGCAGGTGGAGGATGGACTCGTATATCTTCTGGTGGGTGGCCAGCTCCATGTCTTCGGTGAAGATGTTCTTCGTCTCGGACAGCACCGAGTACCTGTTGAGCGCCACGTCGTTCAAGAACTTCACCGTGCTGTCTTTGAGGTCTATCAGGTCTCGCTCGCGTCGCTTGAAAGAAGTCATGTCTTTGTCGTTCTTCATGCTGAAAGACTTCGCGAAGTATACCTCGATCAAGCCCGACAGCGGGAAAGCGAGCTTGTTGCTGTCGTAGAAGCCTTTGCTGATCAGCTGGAAAGAGACGACGGAGGGGTCCAGGATGATGTCTTCGTTGAGGATCGTCTCGAAGATCTCTTCGCGGTCTCGCTCGGACTGGACCTTGGGGTTGAGCAGGAAGTTCAAGACGTAGAAGTGTCGGTGCGGCTCGACGTGCGGTCTGCTCTGCTTCGGTTCGCGCATGAGGCGTCTGAAAGAGTGGATCTGCGCGAGCTCTGCCTTGGAGACTGCGAGGTTGATTCGGTCGTTGACGAACAGAGACGAGGAGTTGGCCTCGTAGCAGAAGAGCGAGAAGATGCCTCGGTTGGGGAAGAAGTTCCTGTCGTTCTCGTAGACGTCTTTGATGACGAAGCACTTGCTGAGGATGGAGTCTTGGTCGAAGGCTTTGGCTTTTCCGTCGTACTTCATGAGCTTCGAGTTGAGGAGGAAGGTGTTGTACTGCTTGAGCTCGGGCATGAAGAGGCTGCCGGAGAACTCGATCCAGGAGTTCGCGGGGATCTTGATGCCGATGGACAGACAGAACTCGTTGAGGTACTTGAACTTGCGGAAGGAGTCGCCTGCGTTGTAGAAGTAGAGCGCTTTCTCGAGGATGCCGAAGAGGATGTTGGACTTGTTCACGATTTCGTTGATCTTCTCGAGCTTGTCGTCCGAAGAGAGCGGCTGGTAGCTGCGCAGGCGGTCGAGGATGACGTAGAGCGGCAGGCCGAACCAGTCGACGGACATCTGCAGGTCGTCTTTCTTGCGCTCTTCTGCTTCTTTCTTCATCATCTGTTTGAGTTTGCGCTGCTCGTTGTACTCTTCTTTGGCGGTGGAGATGTCGTCGTCGTCTTCTTCGTCGCTGTTGTCGTCGTCGTCTTCGTCGTTGGCGCCTGTGTTGGTGACGCGGGACTGGTAGTCTTCGATCTCGTAGCTGTTGATCAGTTTGTATTTGGCGAAGTGGCTGTTGACTTGCTCGAGACTCACGAAGAAGTAGTCGACGAGGCTGTCGAGGTAGTCGTCCAGGTAGTCGACTTCTTCGAAGGCGCGGTCCCAGTACTCCTTGGTCTTCTCGTTTTCGTGGGTGACGAACATCGTGAAGGGGTCGAACATCATCTTGTTGTCGCGGAAGAGCTCCTCGATCTTCTTGGTCAGCCGGTCGATCTTTTCCTTCTCGTCTTTGTCCACGTCGTAGCCTTCCGCTCGCCGGTGCAGGTCTTGCTTCCAGACCTGGAAGACCGTCGTGTTCATGTGCAGGTAGAAGTCTGCCGGCTGGGCGTAGGTGTAGGTCTTGCAGGCGTCCATGAGGAAGCCCTGGAAGATCGGGTTGTTCTTCTTGGCGAAGTGTTCGTAGTCGAAGATGATCTTTTTGTCTTTGATCATCTTCTTCATGATCTGCTTGTACTCCCTGACGAGCTGTTCGAAGAAGAGCTTGGTGTCGCTGCTGTGTCTGTGGAGCTCTTTGCTGACTTTGTCTTTGAGGTCTGCCTGGTTGAGGAAGCGGAGGATGTTCTTGAAGAAGGCGAAGTCGTGGATGAACTCGAGGACCGCTTCGTCTGCGTTGACGATGTTGTAGATGACGATGAAGTTCATGAGGCTGGCCTGGTTGTTCTCTTTGCTGTCTTTGAGGAAGGCGATTTGGGAGAACTTCTTGGGGTCTGTTTCTTGCTTGAGGCTGATCTTCGACTCCGAGAAGGTGTCCACGAGGATCTTCCAGAGGGGGTGCACTTTGAAGCCGTTCTGGTTGTCGTGCAGGAGGTACTGGGCGTACTCGAGCGTGTTCTCTTTGTCGCCTTTGCGGAAGCGCGTGAAGTGGCTGTTGATCAGGTTGCAGTAGTGTGGGATGCCGCCAGCGAGGAGCGACTTCTCGGTCCTGTCGTCCGAGTAGATGTAGTTCTTGACGCCGATGAAGCCTTTGAGGATCGAGGAGAAGTACTTGTGGTTCTGCGGCTGGCTCTTGCTGAGGAAGTCCGTGAGCTCGCTGTAGATGATGAAGTCTCCTTTGAGCACGCGAGCGAAAGCCCAGCACATCTCTTTGCTGTCGTCGAGACTCTCGAAGATCGCGCTGTGGACCAGGAGCTTCTTGTTGAAGTCTTTCATGGGCGAAGACTTCTTTTCTATCTTGAGGTCGAGCAGGAGGAGGTTGATGAGGATTTCTGGTTTGATGAGCTGGTCTTGCTTCATGAGTCGCAGCAGGTCGGTGACCGAGTCGTAGTCGCTTTCGTTGAGACAGATTTTGAGGAGGAAGCCGAGTTCTTGGGGGTTGATGACCTGGAGTTCGAGGGCTTTGCGCATGTCTTGGTTGTTCATGAACTGTTCGAAGACGTTCTCGAGGTTGTTGTTGAGTTTGAGCGAGGTGAGCGTGTAGATGAAGCGCAGTTTCTTCAGCGGGATCTTGAAGAGCTCGGAGAGGTAGCCGAGGGACGGGTGCACGCCGCTGATGATGTTGTCGAAGGTCTGGTAGAAGTCGCGCGTGAGGATGTTGCCGAGGATCGCTCTCGCTTTCTGCTGCTCTTGGTCCGAGTAGAGGTTGCTGAAGATGCGGTTCTGGATCTTGAAGAGCATGTCGACGATGCTGGAGGGTTCTCGGTCCATGTACAGCTCGATGAACTCCATGAACTCGGGCTTGATCTTGAGCCAGTTGCTGATCTCGAGTTCGAGCTGGAACTTGAGGTGGATTTTGCGTCGCTGGATGAGGCCGATGATCGTGTAGTAGAGGTACAGCAGCGAGCAGAGGCGAATGTGGTTCTGCTTCATGAGGTGGTCGAAGATCTTGTTGACGATTTCGTTGGGGTTGCTGCTGTAGCGGCAGTAGCTGAGGATGCGCAGCATGGGCTCGTTGTGGTCTTCGAGGAAGTAGTTGCCCAGACGGTGGCCTTCCTGGTTCACGATGAAGTCCATGAGCGAGGTGTAGAAGCGGGTCAGCTTCGAGCTTTCTATGGGGCCTTCTTCAGGGGGGTCTGCGGGTTTCTTGCCTGCCTCGTCGTCTGCGGGCGAGCGGGAGTTGTCGAAGTTTTTGTTCTTGGTGGAGGGGTCCAGCTGGTTCACGATGCGCGTGAGCAGCAGGTCGATTTCTGAAGGCGTCACCTGCGAGTTCTTCATGAAGATGCGCTTGATGATGATCATGCCGAACTTGAAGGCAGGGTTCTTGTGCACTTCGGAGAACTCTTTGATGAACCTCGACTGGTTGATCATGAACTTCACGCGCTTGTCGATGTAGATCGCGTGGAACTTGAAGCGGTCGTTGCCCACCTCGTCGACTCCCGGCGCCAGCTTCTTCAGCTCGACGAAGTAGTTCAGCGCTTTGAGCTTCGCCGTGTGGTCCGAAGAGTAGATGAGCTTCCAGAGCTGCTCGAAGTCGTTCGGTCTGCCGATGAGGATTTCTGCGAGCGAGTTGTAGGACTCTTTGAGTCTGTCCGAGACCATGTCTTTGGTGCTGTCTTTGAACTCTTTGATGATCTTGAGCAGCTTGATGCAGAGCTGGAAGAGGCTGCTGACCTCGAACTCAGGCACGTAGTCTTTGAGCTTCGAGATCATCTCGCTGTAGTTGGAGCCGAGACTGATCTCGAAGAAGAAGTCCACGATGTTCAGCAGACTGACCATCTCGCCGTCTTTGTCCATCTTCGTGCTGGCTTTGGTTTTGTAGACGAAGAGCATGTTCTCTTTGAAGGTCTTGAACTTCGCGTAGTTGCGGGAGAAGATCGAGTCGATGAACATGATCTTGAGCTTCGAGTCGCTCTCGATCTTCTTGCTGGGGAGACTCTCGTAGAACTCGGAGATCTGCAGGCGGATCCGCTCGCTGTTGTCTTGGTTGCTCAGCTTCTTGTGGCCGTCTTTCTTGGACTCGCGCTTGATCAGGTTCTTGAGGTAGAAGAAGATGGAGCAGAGGTTGAGGAACTGGTTCTTTTCTTCTTTGGGGCAGTGGCGTTTGAAGATGAGCAGCGCTTTGTTGATCTTGGACTTGTCTTGCGAGGTGTAGAGGTGGATCAGCGTGTCGACCTGCGACTTCATGCCTCCGAGGTTGGACTTCTTGAGGATCGAAGAGATGATGCGGTCGAAGTAGTCGTTCTGGGTGTCTCCGCGCATGAGGTAGATGACTCCGAAGAGCTCTTCGATGGTCACGTCGAACTTCTTCTTGATCGTGCTGAAGGTCGGCGACTTCTTCAGGAAGTGTTCGAAGTCTTTCTTCCAAGTTTCCGCGCCGTTGGCGATCTTGGTGAAGTAGAGGATGAGCTCCGAGATGTCTGGACTGATGTTGGAGTTCTCTGCGTGGTCTTTGATCTTGAACTCGATCGAGTTGTAGACCTGCGTGAAGTACAGCGGGAAGTGGATCATGTGTCTGATGAGCTGCGTGGGGATTTTGACGATCTGGCCGCAGAGCGCGGAGATATCTGAGGTCAGCTCTTCGATGAGGTCGTCGCTGATCTGCGGTTCGGCTGCGAGGAAGGAGGTCGAGAGGCTCAGGTACTTGACCAGCATCTTCTTCTCTTTGGAGTAGGCGCCGGACGTGCAGATCTGTCGCTTGTAGATCGCAGTGGTGTTGAGGAAGTCGTAGATCTGTCCTTTCTCGCTGGAGAGGATGAGGTTGTCTTTGAAGAGGTAGAGCATGAGGATTTCGGTGAGGTTCATGTCGACTTTGAGGGACTTCTTGAGGAAGTCGATGAAGATCTGGGTGAGCTTGACGTAGTCGTAGTCTTCGACGAGGTTGAAGACGATGAAGTGGATGAGGTCGAAGGTGGGTTTGATGGGTTCGAAGACGTTTTTGCTGTAGGTTTCGAGGAAGGTTCTTTCGATGATCTTGACGACTTCGTCGCTCCTCCGCTTCTGCAGGTTGGACATGATGTCGAGCATGTGGACCATGATCTTGGAGTTGTCGTTGATGCGCAGGTGTCTGATGTGGTCTGCGAGTTTCTCGTCGTTGTACGCGCTGCTCCTGCAGTTGGAGCATTTGTTGTCGATGCTGATGACCGTGGAGTCGCTGCAGTGGCAGCGCTTGAGGTCGCCGAGGTCTTTGAGCGTCAGCTGCACCAGCTCGATGTCTTCGCGGTAGTAGAAGATGACCGAGGCGCAGAGCTTGATGTTCTTCTCGATGCTGAACCTGTCGATTTTAATCGCTGCGTGAAGCGAGGCTACCTTTGGACATGAAGAGCACGCTGCAGAGCAGCTGGGTCATGTACTTGTTGAAGTTGAAGGGAGGCTCCATCAGCATCTTCTGGATGTTTAGGCGCAGGTTCGAGTCTCCGTTGATGAGCGAGAAGAAGAAGCGGATGAAGTTGCGGTTCTTGGGGTTCTCCGAAGCGACCTTCTGCAGGTTGATCTCGATGATGTTGAGGTTGTCTTCGTGGCTGATGATCTGGTTGGCTTTGAGGCCGCCTTGGGCCTGCTCGACGTGCGCGCCGTGTCTCTCGACGATGGACTTGAAGACTTCCTTGACGATGACGCGGATGCGCAGGTTCCAGATGTCTTTGAAGATGTTCTGGAAGACCTGCTTGCTCTGCCACCAGATGTTGGTGAACTCTTTGTTCAGGCTGTAGACCATGTAGACGAAGGAGACGGCCATGGAGGTCGTGGCGAGGTAGGCCTGGGAGTTCACGATGCTCGCGATGGTGTCCCAGATGACCACGAGACAGACGTACCAGAGGATGCCGCAGAAAGAGGCGATGATGAACCACCACTGGTAGGCGTTCAGGAAGTTGTTGAACTTCTTCTGCGAGAAGTTGTTGGGGTCGAATACTTTGATCCAGGGAAACTCGAGCTTGACGATGTTCGCGATGAGGTTGAAGATGGAGCTTGCCCAGAAGAAGAGGAAGAGCACGAACATGATGAGCAGCAGCGTGTTCTTGAAGATCTTTTTGGGCAGCAGCCAGATGTCGTTGGACCCGAAGTTGACTCCGTAGATGTTGATGGACTCGTCTCTGAGCGAGTAGGAGGAGTGCTCGATCTCTTGGAAGATGAAGATGGCCATGAACGGGAAGGAGAGGAGGATGTTGATGCTGAGTTCGATGAAGACTGCGAAGAAGTCGTTGAGGTACCAGTAGTCTTCCATGATGGACAGCTCGACGATCTGGGTGAACTCCTTCTTGCCGACGTCGGACTCGTTGAGCTTGCCGGCCAGGAAGAGGTTCACGTTCTTGATGCGGTCGACTTTGAGGTTGTAGTAGGTCTTCTTCTTGAAGAGCGAAGACAGGAAGCCGAGCTTCGAAGCGCTGCCGGTTTTCTTCGAGTTTTCGGGCTGCTTCTGGTAGATCTGGTCGTAGTCTCGCTGGACCATTTCTTTGAGGAAGGTGCGCGACTCGATGCCGAACTCGCTCTTGAGGATGAGGTGGTCGGTGAGCACTTGCTCCATGTGGTTCAGCTTGCAGAAGAGCGCGTACCGCTCGACGAAGAGGTCGAAGGGGACTCGGTCTTCGTCGAAGTTGGTCTGCTCGCAGAACATCTCGAGGAAGAGTTCGAGCGAGTTCTTCTTCTTCTCGTTCTTGATGTGGCTGAGGCTGAGGTCGGTGAGGGTGTTGAGGTTGAAGCGGATGAGGTACTGCTTGTGGCTGTCGCTGTTGGTGAGCACCATGCCTTTGTCGCTGAGCAGCTTGAGGCTGTAGGCCGTGGAGAACTCGCTCTCCTTGTGGCCCATCAAAAAGCACATCTGCTGGTAGAAGCTCTTGAGCTGCTTGAGCGGCACCTTTTCGTTCTGGAGGTTCTGCATCTCGAGGTCGATGATCTTGTTGTAGTCGGCTTCTTCGAAGGCGACCTCGTAGAAGCGCCTGAGACTCGTGTTGCCCGAGGTCCAGAGCTCCATGATGAGGTAGTCGACGAAGGCCGTGGTGGAGGGCAGGTCGAAGAAGGACTGCTTGAGCTTTATGTTGACGGACCGCAGCGAGTCCGTCTGTTTCTTCTCGCCGGTCTCTTCTTCTTCGATGTTGAACTGCACGCCGTTGTTCTTTCTGTTCGCGTTTGCGACTTTCCCGAAGATCTTCCAGTAGAAGTCTATGTGGATCAGCCGTTCTCGCGCGGTCTGGAAGCTTTTGAAGAGCAGCTGGACGAGCTTGTAAGTCATCTTGATGGCGACTGCGAAGGAGACGAGGACGGAGAGACAGATGATCAGGAAAGTGTCGGAGTGTTCTGTCAGCTGGACTTTGCTGTAGGTGTAGTTCTCTCCTTCTGCGACGTTGACGTCGACCCACTCGTCCGAGAACTGGGTGGCCTTCGCGAAGCTGAAGAAGCCGTCGTCGGGTTTGTTGACGTCGGGGAAGAGGCTGTGGTCGGCGGGCTTCAGGAAGTGGACCACGCCGAACTTGAGGGGCAGGTACTTGGAAAGCGCTCTTTCGACGATCATGTTTTCTTTGATGCTCATCGTGTGTCGGTAGGGGCAGAAGCCGGGCGAGAGGAAGCTCTTGACTTCGTTGGTGTTCTCGACGAGTTTCCCGAGCGTGAAGAAGGAGAGCCACCAGGGCTTGACGACGGAGTAGATGGAGTGGTCTGAGTAGACCCACTTGGAGCCGTGGATGGACCAGGCGTCGAAGTTGCCGAAGACGAACTTGATGATCAGGTTGGGCAGCGTGCGCTGGTAGGTCTCTTCGAGGTTGCTCGCGATGAGCAGCTGCGAGCTGAGGGGGATGTCTACTTCGTTGCCGTACCTGCTGCCTTTGACGACCGCGCTGCTGGCCGCGACGACGCCTGGGATGGCTTCCAAGACGTTCACGTAGAGGTTGCCCTCGAAGTTCTGGAGCGTCATCGGCGAGGCCGAAGAGCAGCCCGCCGACCCGCAGACCTGGGTCTGGCCGGTCCACTGGAACTCGAACAGCTGCCGCTGCAGGTGCGTCTGCGAGACGAAGAGGCTGAGCGGGGCTTTGATCGGCTGCTTCGCTGCAGGCACGGTCTCCGAGACGGAGTGGCCGGCGAAGCAGTAGTTCTCCGAGGCAGTCTCGTAGCTGACCGTCAGCGGCGAGGTGCTCTCCACCACGATGTCGCCGCTGCCCACCAAAATGCTCCTGCTGAAAGTCCCGGCGACCGGCACGAGGTTGTTGAACTGCGCGAAGCCTTTCTTGATGCGGACGTCCAGGTCTCCCAGGGTGACCTTGGCGAAGTTCGCCGACACCTCGTCGCCGGAGATCTTGAGGACGGCTGTGGAGAAGTGGCTAGACTGCTGGATGACCACGCAGGATTCTTTGCAGTCGATGGTGACGCTCTTGAGACTCGAGCCTCGCGGGACTCGGACGTAGAGGTTGCAGCCGAGGATGTCGTCGTAGTGCACGACCGAGTAGTGGAAGGCCGAGGAAGTGGCGGTGTGCGCGAAGGTGGCCTGGCTGGCGAGGATCTTGGTGAAGATGTTGCTGATGCTGGTGCGGTAGTCCAGCTCGAGCGACTCCTGCGGGCAGTCTTCGCAGGGCTCGATGAAGAGCCTGCAGTTCTGAAGAGTGAAGCTGATGTCTCGGTCTCGCCAGTCTACTTCGAGGGCGTCCTTCATCATGCCCATCACGTAGAGGAAGCTGACCAGGCCCGCCATGAAGGAGAGACAGCCGAGCAGCGAGACGAACCTGCAGAGCTTTCTCTTGCGGATGAGCTTTTCGGCGATGCCCGAGCCTTTCTTGATTCCGCCGGTCTGAAACTTCCTTTTGCTGTTCGTCAGACTCATCTTGCGGCTGAGCTGTGCGGAGTAGCCGTTCGAGGGGATGCCGGACTGCAGGTCGCTCCTGCCGCCGTCTGTCCCCAAGTTGCGGTCGAGGTTCGTCGAGGTTTCGAAGCGCTTGACTTCGGTCTGGTAGAAAGAAGGTTCGTAGCCTTCGTTGAAGTTCACCAGGTCTTCGAAGAGCTCTTCCTCGTCTCTCCTCGAGTTGCCTGTGAAGGACCGTCTGTTCCCGTGTTTCGAGCCTGCGTCGTCTTCTTTCAGCGTGCCGTTTAGAAGGTTTTCGGTTTCACGGCTCATGGTCTGCGCGGTTGTGGTTGGTTATGATATAAAATTAGTTACTGCTCCTCGATGTCCGAGCGGCTCGTGGAGACTCAGGTGAGTCTGATGGTGGGGAGAGATGGTCTTGTGGCGGTTTGTGTGGTCTGCTTGCGAGTGATGCTTTGGATGGTGTGGGTGACTGTTGGTGGTTTGGAGAGACTGGACTGATCATTTTTCTTGGAATAATATACGCGGTTTCTTTGTTGCCGATTGGTGGCTCTAAGTGGTCGACAAATGTGGGGTGATGTGGGCTGTTCAAGGGTGGCGATTCTGCGCCTCATTCTTGAGTCTGCGATGGCAGGTTAGATGAGCAATTGAGAGTCGTTCGATGGTGAGGAGTCACCAGTGCGAAGTGATACGAGTCAGGTGATGGTTGCTGATGAGGGTTAGAAGGTTGCTATTCTACTCGGTGTTAGTCGAGGTGGATGTCTCTTTCGGTGAAGCAGGTCAGAGGAAGCGAGGATAATCTGATGTTTTATTCACTCTCGATTGTCAGTCGCCATCTACCATCCACTCTTGATGTAGAAGAGCATCCCTCTAAGAACCAAAGAGCCGCCCTTGCAACTGCTTCCATCTTCATACAGCTGCTTGCTTTTGATTGGCCCGAAACAAACCACGTCACAACCCAACATGTCTCCAATGGCATCGCTTGGGTCTGCAGATAGATGCCATCATCGCTCCCAGTGGCTACAGACCTTGAGCAGCCAGCGCAGCTCTGCGGATGACACAGCAGCCAACTCGAGCGACGGGCGACACCGGCACGACTGCGAGATTACATCTTGAGCACCGGACCGAGATCGACAGTGACGATGACATGTGTAAGTCTCGATCTGAACCGGCAGCATACCCCCTTGTTTTTGATTTTTGATTTTTTAGTGGTGATGGAGTTCTATGATTTTAGTTGTTTAACCTATGTTTTTACCAAGTACCGGTTTTGTCAATACCAAACGTTTGCAGTCTTTTATGGGAGAAGATTGTGGGTATGCCTAGCTACTGCTGCGTGCATCGGTCGAGTCTCCTGCAGACTCCTGGAGGTTAGAAGATGCGAACCTTCGGATCGGCGTTTTTTTTATTTTGGGGGGTCGTGGCTGGCCCGGGGAGCGTGGCCGCGGAGGACGTCGCGGTCTGCGGTGAGGCAGCGCGTACTTCAGGGTTCCCCGAGCCTTCAGCTGGCCGAGGCCTGCGTCCGTGCAGGTGCTCGGAGTCCTCTCCGCCAGTCGAAGTCGATGCGCTGTGTGCGTGCGAGTGAGTGCAGGATGCTGAGCGTGTGTCGTGCGAGTGTCGCGTTGCAGTGCAGTGTGGGTTTGGTCGGACCTGACCTCGAGTCGCCTGACGGTCTCTTTGAATCTGCTCTACCTCAGCGCTCCGCTTCGATCCGAGAAAGCAAACGGTCCAGCAGCCTAGCTGAAGACCATGTTGGTTCTGCTGTAAGGGAAAGTGTCCAAAAAAGCAGTCGCGCAATGGTTTGCTTGTTTTCGCTTGTTCATGTGTCAAAACGAATATAATAATCTGTCGCCCCAAACCAAAGCCGGCCTAATTAACCCCGAGACTTTCAATTAGAGAAGCAGATGGACGGCCAGCAAGACCCCAGTCAGACCTTCAGTCCCGTGTGCGTCGGCACGCTGAAAGCCGACATCTCCCTGACCGAGGTCGTGGAGAAGAGCGAGCAGGTCCGCAAGATCCTCGAGCCAGTCCGCGCGGAAGTCCTCGCAGACTTCGAGAGCTTCAGGAACCCGGACAAGGAGTTCGAGCTGCTCAAGCTGATGGCCGAAACCTCGCGACACAAGCACTACCTGGTGAACTTCATGAACAAACAGAACAGGTACTCCGAGGTCAAGATCATCCAGCAGACCGCAGTCCAGCTGGGCGAAGAGAACGACCCCTTCAACGAACGCTACATCAACGCGAACTTCATCGTGAACCCCTTCACCGGCAAGCAGAGAGACTTCATCGCCACGCAAGGGCCCCTGCCGACCACCTTCTACAACTTCTGGAGGATGGTCGACCGCTTCGAAGTCAAACGCATCTACATGTTCTGCAGACTCGAAGAAGATGGCCGCAAGAAGTGCGACCAGTACTGGCCGACCGACCTCAAGTCCCCGATCATCGTCCAGAAAGAACTGCGCATCGAACTCGTCGACGAGACTCGCTCGGCAGACGGCTTCAAGGTCACCAGAACCATAGTCTTAACCAACCTGAACACCGAAGCGACCAGACAGGTGCTGCAGGTGCAGGTGACCGGCTGGCCGGACCAAGACATCCCCTCGCAGGAAGACCTCCCGCTCATCTTCGACCTCGTCGACGAGTGCATCGCAGGCAAGAGCGTCTGTCCAGACATCATCCACTGCAGCGCAGGCATCGGCAGGACCGGCACCTTCATGGCGCTCTACTACTTGCGACTGCTCTTCCAGCTGCACAAGCTCCGGCAGACCCCGTTCGAAGCGAGCATCTTCGGCCTGGTGCGCAACCTGAAGGAGCAGCGCTTCATGCTGCTCAACAAGGCCGTCCAGTACCGACTGCTCTACGAAGCTGCAGCAGCCTGGCTCAAAGCAGACAAGTCCGAAGGCTAGACCTTCACCGACGAGCTCCGATAAGATAAATCTTACTACCTGTACTAAGACGGCTGCGCTTCTGTTAATAATCACTTATAACTACAGCTGATGCTCCGCAGTACCATACAATCTTTCCCCACGCATGAATAAAAGGAACGCTAGACTCGAAACCAAGCCCTCCGAAACAGACTGGATTCCAGTCACCTCCAGTGCCGGCAACTCCGCCTGCAGATCTTTCGACAATTCTTTATACAGAGATGATGGCCGACCTTGGGACTTCTCATTCAAACGCTCGGAGCTGCAGTCGAAAGACAAGAGCAGAACCCCGATCAGACTGCAGCAGGTGGACAGGAGGTCCGAGGCGAGCCGGTCTCTGCTGCAGGCGAACCTGCTGAACTTCGAAGCTCGAGACAACAGCAGACTCAAGTCCACGTTCGGCTTCAACTTCTCCGGACTGGGCTTCGAGTCGCCCAGAGGCGGGTCTGCCTTCAAAGTCGACTCTGGAAGACACCCGCCAGCGATCACGCCTTTCGAAGACCCCCTCATCATCAAACTGGAAGACTGCACCGACGAGATGAACATGCTGCAGAAGCGCAGGCCCGGCAGGCCGCGGAAAGAAGCGTCCTCGCAGCTGAGCTTCAAGCTGCCTCCCGCAGCTCAGCTCAAAGTGCACAAGCCGGTGCCGATCGACGTGCAGGTGCACGAGAACTACCTCGACTTCTACAGCGACGGCGAGCACCAGTCTCTCGAAATGAAAGCCGATGAGGTGAACGACACCTCGATTCGAGTGTTTTTCGGTCCGACTGTGTCTCCCCAGAGCATCTCCCACGCAGAGCGACTCGACCCGTCTCGCAAGTTCACTCTGGACTTCAAGAAGATCATCGACTCCATCAACCACAAGCGCGAGAAAGAAAAAGTTCAAAGGTTCATCTGTCGCTTCTGCGGCAAGGCCTTCGACAAGCCTTCTTCTTTGGGCGGCCACACAGCGAAAACGCACAACGGCTTGAGCCTCAAGTACAAGAACCGAGTCGAAGCTGCGAAGAACAGGAAAGCTGAGCGGTCGCGGACGAGGTTCTTCAAAAGCGACGCAGAAAAGCTGATGCTCGACACGACTCTAAATAATAACCACCCATAACCTTCCATGCCTCGATGGCTGCCCGGCCTGCATCGACGCCTGTCTCGAGCAGTCCGCAGCTAGTCTCTCGTATAAAACTTTATC
>JFJP01027191.1_pt1 | contig 17210 bp, 6 predicted proteins | sample 431651 | NCBI WGS metagenome assembly JFJP01 (sample SAMN02602958, study PRJNA72255) | Microbial mat metagenome, whole genome shotgun sequencing project. | biome: fresh water; feature: sink hole; material: water; isolation source: purple microbial (photo- and chemosynthetic) mats found in... | reverse complement strand
CATTGTCCCAAACAAAATTCTTTTTGTTATGTTTAAAATATTTAGATTTTTTTTTAAAAAAAATTCTTAATATTTTTTATGAATGATTTCATAAAATCAAATTTTTTTAAATATTTTTTATAAATCAAATTTTTTTTAATTTTTTTAATTTTCGTATAATTAATTTAATCCTCAAAAAAAACCCTTTAAATTTCCCCCCTAATTAATCATCCAACTGTGTCAAAAGTGCCACTCCTCTTTTGATCCAATGTCTGCTCGCATCCTTGCTGCACGGGACTCTTATCAACATAACGAAATTAGTCGAATGTCCTGTGGTCGAAAGCACACCTCTTCTCAGCGAAGTCTTATAAACAGGACATTCATAATTGGCGTAATCACTCACATCCTTGAAATGAACCGGTTTCAAAAGAATTACAGGGCATTTCACAAATAAAGTCTTTGGGTCGCTTTCAGCTAAAATCTGTTCTTCATGGTCCCATTTCGCTCCTTCTATATAAAGTCCGTGAACATAAGCCCCATCTTCAGGCTTTCCTTTGGGGAATTCCCCTTTGATAAACTCGAAATCGAAGACGATTTCATCAATCGGAATCGTGTATTTCCTTGCGTAATTCTGAAGAACTCCTGTTAAAAAGCTTTGTGTGAAATAAAAACCTGAAATCCAAAAGATATTCGGTGATGATTCATCAAGCCATTTTCTGAACCCTGTGATTCTCATCTTCAAATCAGCAATATAAGAACCTAAAGGCTTTAAAGAAGGATAAGACGCATCCATCCACATATCAGGTATTTTACCATCATATAACGATTTACTGGCTTTTTCAAGCGCTGGAGTCATAAGAACTTCTCCTTTAAGGGCTTTTCTGATATCTTGTAACGAAGCTCTTATGACTTTTATCAGTTTATTGAATCGTGTGAGTTCTTGTGTAAGGACTGTATTCATGCTCTCTTTGTATTCCACTGGGTATTTTTGTGTGGCCTCTTCTAGATTAAACATATTCGGGAAATCATCTAAGATTTTTCTACAGATCTCTTCTAATAAAGATTCTAGACTAGTGCTTTCAGAGCCTTGTCCTTCGGCTGAACATGCTAGAACTGAGTTAAAAAGCAATAGAGTTTCGTTAATATCCTTTGTAATATCAGCATTTGCGTGAAAACCAAAGACTTCTGGATGTGTGTTTAATGGTAAAGTCTGGATATATTCAATGAATTGCTCGTAATTCATGATATCAGGCAGTTTATAAACCGGATTTGATGTTGGCATATAGTCAAAATCAGTGGCTTGTTCCTGACAATAGAAATCTTCTAAAAGAGTATTGATGAGTCTTCTATCTTTTTCTTCAGTGACACGACCTCCATAATTGCATTCCGCAGTCAGGTATTTCAAAGCTTCAAAGGGTATTACTCCTCCTTCGGCATCATCTAAAAACATTTTCAATTGTTTCACACAAATTCGCAGATCAGATTCATTGAACTCATAAGGGATATTCCAGCCTAAAGCCCCATATTTTCTTCTTTCTTGAATCACAGCATGGAAGAAACAAAGACCATATAAAAGCCTTTTGAAATGCTGGCTATTTTTGCAGCTATTGAAGAACTCCTCATTATTAATAGGATCTATAAGAAAAGAGCCTTTTAGATTAGCCTTTAAACCTTTAGGAGGTTCATTGGTCATTTTGACACCATTCTGAAGAATACTTGTAGGGAAGCTTGTTGATGGATAAGAAGTAAGCCATAATCGGAATTCAGGGTTCGTTTTTGTTAGATCAGGAGAGATTTCATCACAGATTTTCTCTAAAGTCGGCATCCAACTCACTGCCAAATGACAATTCTGCAAAACTACCCAATTGCCATTAACGATAGCATCATCGATCAGCTTCTGCGCTAAAGGTCCTTGCCCTTGTCCCAAAGAAATTGAATTGATATTCTTTTTCATTTGGATCGAAAAACTGTTCAAACTGGCAAATGGGTCAGATCCAGGTGATAAAACAAAAATCAATGGAGAATACACTGAAGAATCTTTGAATATCTCTGAAAGATTAAAAGGTGGAGGGTCGATAAATTCAGCTCCTAATTTTTCTTTCACGAAATCCTGTATCGCAGGAATAACTCTATCAGGTCTTAATGTCCTTACTATCATTAATTTCTGGAAAGAACTCAAGCCTGTTTCGACTTTACCAGGGAATTTCTTTGTATGGGGCTCATTATCATCATAAATCGCTTTCCAATCTATCAGATTCTCTTCAAAATCCTTATAAAAGTCTTTAAAATTGGATAGTTTTGACAGTCTAAAGATCTCCCCCCAGGCTTTTGCACTTAACCATTCACAAACTGGCTTAATAGGCATTTTCTCTTCTAAAGCAAGACCTCCTGTGAATAAAAACCTCATTTCTTCTAGAGCCAATTGTTTATGGAACTCGAGAAGTCGTGTGGATAAAAGGAAAGAAAATGTCAATTTGTCTTTTTCGAAGAGACTTCTACAAATATTGCAATAAAGGGAATAAAGGAAATATTCTTTAAGATATTGTAATCTTTGATCTAAATTCTCACTTTTCTCGCTTTTGAGAATGGCTTGTGTGAAAAGATCTATATAATAGACTAAAGAATATTGATACATTGGGTCAAGATTATTGAGGTCAGTTATCGCGAAAAATAGACAAGAAGCTTCTTGTGAAACGCTTTTGTACTGTTGTCGAGCAGCATCAATGTTTTTCTCAGTTTGTTCAGAAATTGTTTGTTTTTCCTTGATTTCATTTGATTTTACCTTTGAAGCTGTGAGGATATTTATAGCTTCTTCATCAAGAAGAATGTTCTTATCAGAAGAAAGAAGTGCAAGGATTTTATCTTCAATGTCTTGTAATTGCTTTTTATTATTCGCTCCTTCCACTATTAATCTTTCTTTCTCCTGTTCAAGGTCTGGGCGCTCTTTCTTCACCAAAATACCCAATAATTGATCATTTAAACCTTCATAAGTGATCATAAAGTTCAATAAAGTCACTTTTGTGGAGATTTCAGGCAAATAATGTGGGTTTCTTAATTTAGTGGTTATATAAAAGAAAAACGCACTGTTGTATTCAATAGGCTCAGCACCTAATTTGATATAAGTACTCGTACCTTTCATGAAAGTTTGCTTCAATAAAATAGGCTGAATTGCTGGATCCAGCTCTTCCCCAACATTCTCCAATAAAACTGGCTGTCCAAATTGTATGCTATTTTCCAGAGTTCTGATGAAATTAAGGTCTGTGAGCTTGATTATATTCAATTTCCTTGAAAACTCCATTTTTTTAATCCATTTATTCGCTTGATTCTGAGGGTCTATACACAAAGGCCATCTTCGAGCCTTGCTGACAATTATCCCGTTTTCAATGGAGAACGCATCAGAAGGCAATCCATTTATATTCCATTCACGAATCTTCACAGGCTCTCCAAGCACTTTCTCTAAAGAAAACGAGGCTGAGCCTGGAATCAGCTTCTGTAAGCATTGAGCCACCCAATCTGAACATATTTCATTACGAAAAACTGATGTAAACGCTCCTAAATATGCGATCATACCAGAAGAAATTAAAATATCTCCTGTAAGGTTATTGTAGAAATCTTTGAGAACAAGAGCTAATTCAGCCCAACGACCCTTTTCACCACCGAGATTCTCAATGAGTTTCTTGGCTCGAACCAATTGTTTGGAACATTCATCATATTCTGTTTCGAGTTTCTCTTTATTTCGTTTTGTGATGTTAAGTTCGGAATTTAATCGTTCCACTTTATCATTGGCTGATTTGAGTTCTTTTTGCTTCTCAGTGAGTCTTGATTGCAATTCATTGACTTTATCCTCAGATTCTTTGAGCTTTTGCTTCTTAGGTTTAATCTTCTTGTTAATGAAGAAGTAGGAATAAATTCCATTGATCCATTGAATCAGACATTTGCAGGATTGTGAAGCTTTTTCGACGTTATCTGGCTTGAGAAAATCAGAAAATTGTGGATCTTTCATAAATTTCCCAAGAGCTATGATATTTTTTTCTTCAATATTATCAGGCTCGAATTCGAAAAGATTCTTCACAAATTGCATATCATTCATGAGTTTCTGGCTTGCAGCCCACCAATCAACCTCAATTTTTAAACTTTCAGGGTTTTTACGTTTTTCTAAAGGGTTTGGATACATTAAATAGCAAAGAGCTTGCATAGTGTATTTGATCGGTAGAACAGGATTACCTAATTTCTTGACCATATCAAGATCTTTTTTATTGTTTTCTAACACTTTTAATGCATCTTCTGATTCTTTTAATAAAGGCATTGCTTCATCTAAATCTCTTTGACAATCGTCCTTAATTATTTGTGCTTCATTGACTGCCGTTTGAACTATGACTTCTTCTTTGGAAATTGCTTCTTTTAGAATATCAGCTTGGCCTTTTTGAACTGCGACTTCTTTCATCTTTATCTCAGTTTCTTCGGCAGCTTGTTTCAGCTTTGGCTGCAATTCTTTGAGATTTGTCTGCATTTCCTCAACTTTTTTCTCAGTTGTGATTATTTTCTCATAACCGTTCTCGTATTTGTATTTTTGGAATAGAACTTCCTTTCGTTTCTCATTCAAAAGGCTTCGGAAAGTGGTGATCATTTCAATGTAGGAGGTTGGGGTAACGTAGTATTTTCGGTGTAAACGTTCGTAAAATGTAGCAGCCCATTTAGAAGTACTTTCATGGAAATATTGCACCATTTCTACACATCCTTCTCTCACCTTTTTAAAAAATTGAACTTTTAATTTAAATTTAAAAAAAATCAAAAAGTCAAAAAAATCAAAAAAAAAAAGCCAAAAAATACAAAAAGACAAAAAATTTCATAAAAATGATTAAAAAAGAAAAAGGGTTTGTTACTTGTTCGTTCATTTCAATTGATGAAAGGAATTTTTTTGCCACTGATACCAACGCATCCTTTGGCCATTCATTGAACCAATCAATTGTGCAACAGTTCACCAACGAAGGGAACATCCTGACTCTATTTCTCAGCGCATCGCCAATCGGTGAAAAACAAAGCACGATATGCAATTGTTTCTTGCATTGATTGACAAAATAACTGAATAATTGTGCGGGAGTCCCATCAGGAGCTTTACCATCAAGTCTAGCCTGTGCTCTAACAAGCTCCATTATTTCAGCTTTTTCTTCCATAGGAAAGATATTGGGAACTTCTCCTGTATTCAATAGATTATTAATATCTTCAATGAAACTCTCATCCTTTATTTGACTATCAGTGAATAAAAAGACTGTAGGCACGAATTTTGCTCCTGCTTGTCTCAAAATCTTCTTTAAATCTTCTCGCCATTCATTCTTAGAATAAGTTCTTGTGATTTCTATTTGAAAAACCTCATAATCTGATATTCTAGCTGCTAATTTCGTGAGACTTTGTCTTCCTGAACCACCGACTCCCACTAAAAGAGCATTACCTTGTGGTTGTTTCAGGATTCGAGCTATTATCAGCAAATGTTCTATTGCGAAATTGAATAGCACTAAGTCCATAGGTTTATCGCTAATTAAATTATAATTCTCCAATGATTGTTCGACTGATTGTTGAAGCTTACTATAATCAAGAATTTCTTCATAATAACGTTTTGGAACTCCGATTGGACTCATAATATCTGTGAACATCAGTCCACGAATCTCATCTAAACTGTCGACTTTCCCATCTTTATCAATAACTCCATGAGGTTTATCCAAGAATGCGAAAACTGTATCAAAATTCAATCCAAACCGACTACGAATGACACTTTCTCTTAAATAATGCAAGACAATAAGCCTATCATCTTCATTGATCAATCTATCGCTAAAAACTCTTAAGACTTCATGTGTCCATAGTCTCACCACTTGATCCTGCGTCTGCAATTTATCTTTATCAGACATACAAATACCTGAAATAACCTTTGCAAAATCTCTCAAATTAAACAAATAATGTGATTTCATTGGAGTGGGCAACAATTTCTCTATAACATGCTTATAAATGTCCAAAGTGCTTAACACTATCTTATTCTCCATTTTGATGATTTCCCCATTGAAATTGTTGCTTGTGAAATACCAATGTAATATAGTATTGAAAATTCTATTTAAAGTCTCATCATCAAATTGAGCTAAAGAAATCAGATTTAAATGTCTTAATAATCTAGGAGTTATGAATGTTCTTCCACCTCCAGGGGGACCCATTGCTCCTACAAATATAACATCCACTAATGATTTGAACGGTCTTTCTTTATCTTTATGATCATACCAACCGCCTTGATCTAGCATCTGTCTCAGTATCTCAATAGGTGGTTGAGCTCCCCATTTTTCCTTTCCTGGCATATTCAAATCATCAACAAAAATTATCATTTTTCCGCTTTTTGGACCATATATTCCTCTTTTTCTTCTATCTAGATTATTATCAACGATATCTTGGGTTTGTGTGGAAGTGGTTTGTGCTGAAAAACCGATTTCCGTGGTTTTAAACTTATCTTTATCCAAACCCGCTAACAATAAATTCTTTATATACATTGATTTTCCTGTACCAGTCGGTCCGCAAAACAAAGAAGGTATATCATTTAAAATATTCGTTTTTAACAAGAATGAATAACGAATAGTATCAGAAGTTTTGACCAAGATTTCATTTGGCATAATGTTCTTTGGAAAGACTTCGCCTTGATCGATAAAATTAACCCAAGGCACCCATTCACCATCCACTGATCCAACGGCTTTCAGATCGTATTTGTAGTCATAAAGCAACCCGCTATCAGGCAAAGAGATTTTCTTCTTTTTTCCATCAGATGGAAGATTCATATCTCCACCAAAGAGTCTTTTCATGAATAAATTCATTGGTTTTCTAAACTCAGTCGTCACAGATCCTCCAAGACTCCATACAACAGAAAACACATAAAACTGATCAAAAAGATTCATCTTATTTTTGAGATCGACTTTCGAATAATAAGTTTCATCTTCGAAGATTTGTAACATACAGCGATAGAGTCTCAATAGACTCATCACAAGGTTTTGGTCTTGAGTGGGTGAAATCTCGTGAGATTTTTTCCTTAATTCGTCGAGAATTGGGTTCACTGACCAATCAAATAATAGATCTATTTCGTTGAGATCTTCTTCTTTGAAATGCTTTGGTAAGCCAAGTTTCCATGATTGAAATAAAGGACCCCATCCTAATCTACTAGGCTCCATATAAACCATCCCACAACGTGAGACTGTTGCAGGAGAGGCAGCCTCAAGATCCATGGGCTCAAAAAGAAGATTCATACCTCGAGACATAGCTATAATCTCTCCTGAACTCAGACAAAGCTTCTTATTATCATCAAGCACTGTATTCATATTTTCGATCCAAACCGCATCAACAGGCCCGTCGAAAATCAGCCATTTTCTCTCATCTTCTTCGTTTTTTGCAAAGGCTCGGAATTTTACTGCAAGAACACCATCAGTCCATTCATGAGTAACTTCATCATTGCAGCCGTACAGTTGTTTCATTGTGATGGATTTCGGGTTTATCGTCGTTATGTGGACTTTCTTCTCATCCATCAATCCTTTTTCTTTTAATTCTGATAAGGCCCCTGCCAAAATTTTTATTGCTGAAGTTTTTCCAGAGAAACTCAAGCCTACTACCATAAGCCCATGTCTAACGAGAATCATTTCATATAATTGGATGATTTTCTTTCGGAAGTATTCAACAGTCGTTAGATTATTCTTAATAAGCTGGTTTTCAATGCATTGTTCCATAGCTCGATAATCGATTTCTGGCAGTTTCACAGAAGGAAACAAATCTGAAGTAATTCCTTCAAAAAGTGGAAGGTCAAAAGCCAAGAATTTTGCGAGATTCACATCGTTTATAGCTCTTAACATCAAGATATTTTCATCTTCAAAAGGGAATTTCCTCTTTAAATTGCCTCCGGCTGTTAAAACTGATTTCACGGCCCTCATACCGTAATCATAATGATGTTGTGAACTCAATTGTTCTGAACATAATTTATAAGTAGTCACGATTTTTCTAGCTAGATTTCTCGCATTTGAAAACCCATAGGAATAAAGTGAAATTTCTGCAATCATGGCATAATCAGGCACCATCATAGCCACAGATCTGAATAAAGCCTTCAAGTTATCAGGAAGTTCAGATCTCCCTGCATATCCTGGATTCATCGTAATAAAAACATTACAAGTTTTTACCAATCTGATCTCAGTTCCTTCAAAAGAGAACTTCTCTTTCCCACTGGTTCTAGCCAATTGTATCGTCAATATCTGCTGAGCTACCACTGACAACACTTCTAAATCAATACGATTGAACTCATCGAAACAAGACCATGCTCCTGAACTGGCTAATCCCTTGAAGAATTTCCCCATAGCTTTATAATCCAATCCATCAGAACAATTGAAAACAACACATTGGCGAGCTAAAGCTTTAGCAAGATCTTTCACTGTTTCTGTTTTACCTGTTCCTGCAGGACCTTCCGGTGCTCCTCCATAATTCAAATGCAGAGCTCCACATAGGGTTCTATAACAACGATCAGTCAAAGGAGTTATGACTAATCGGGTAGAATTTCCCAAATATTCATAATTATAAGGCAATTCAGCATTTATTATTCGAACTTTAGAATTCGAATCCCAATAATATCGAAGTTGGGCTTGCCAGTCGAAATTCGTGATTTTATCGATATGTTTTGCTGCTAAGGCTGCTACAACGTCACGGTTGTGAACATCTAAGACAATAAGAGCTTCTATAGTGCAACGGTCAAGCGGCTCGATCTCTTTACGGACCAATTTGACGATATCTTCGAGCTTTAATAAGAGAAAAATGAAAGAAAGATATTAGCGGGAATTTAAAAAGAGATTTTTATTGAAGGTGCGAATTTCGTTACAGCTCAGACCTGGCAGGAAAGCGTCAAATATGTAAATTTTAATTTACTCATTTATCAGTTCTTTAATCATTGCTGAAAAACAAGCGAAATTCGCAACCCACAATAGCAAAAAAAAACTAAAAAAAAAAACTCCAAAACTCTAAAACTCCAAAAATTTACAAAAAAATCCCAAAAAAATATTGTTTTATTACCATTTCTGAGCATTTGCTTGAAAACTCTTGGACTCCTTGTTCTCCTTTCTCAATCAAGGCCTTCTCGGTGTAAAAGGTCCAATAGGTCATGCTCATGCACAGCACAGCTTGTCCACATCTTTTGGTAACCCATGTATCTCTTTTCAAGTTCTGATAATCAGTATAGGCCTGCAAAAGTGTGTTCTTAACAGACTCTTGCATAAATTTCTCTGTGATTAGCAACCATTCATCCACCTTTCCCAAATGAACACTTGTGTCAATACATGTTATAAAAGGCACATATTCCCCTTCAGAAGAATACATCCCGAATATTTTTTTTTCTTCATCGAATCTCAATTTCTGAATACCCTCGAAACATTTCTTTAAATGAGGCTGAACTCTTAAAGGGTCTTTAGTTTCCGAAAGAATTTCTAATAATTCATCATTAGAAAGGAAGTAAAATCTGGGGAAATTGTTCCTTTTTTCTTCAAGATAAGCGTTCAATCCCTTCTGAACTTCTTCTAATTTCTGATGGCATTCTTTCAATAAATCCAATAATTTCTTATTCTTTGTGAATTCCAAAACCTTCGGAGTCGCATTTATCTTATTCATCATTGATTTAAAACTGCTATCAACATCTTTGAACATCTTTGCTTCTGTCGCTAGATGCTTGATGATATCAGGACTTGAGAAAATCGGCTCAAGATACAGCCATACTTGTTGTACTTTTACCCAATATTCAATGAGATTCCATGTATAAATCAACCATTGTTCCCATTCTATGATTCTTTCCTCAAAAATCTTCGCATAAGGTGATCCTTTCATTGTTTGAACCTTTACTGTTTGATCGTCTAATAGCGTCTGTATTTCATCCACTGAATTCCCTGAAACTACACAAGTTCCTGTATCTTTCCAGATCTTTAATTCACAGATTACAGGCTCCCAATCTTCGAGCATTTTGTTAAGAATTTTCTCAATATTGAATTCTTTTGAAGCACTATCAGCGATTTCCTCTAATTTATCAGCGAATTTATAGATCTCTAAATCAATCAATTTCTTCAAAAGAATCTCTTTATCAGGACGAACTTGAAAGCCTTTGAGATCAGTATTTTTAGAAATAACATTAGAAATCTCTTCCCAATGTCTTTCCTTCAGCCCAGGATTGCAGAAAATCCTGATCAACGGCATATGCACCTGAAAAGCCTTGATTTCTTTGAGAACTTCTATGATTAATCTCGTAGGATTCGCCATATCTTTGAGTCTAAAACTCAAGGAATTGGCGATTTTGAACATTTCTTTGGTATCTTTCTCAATTCCTTCAGGATTCAACTTAAAAACACTGGTATCTCTCTTCCACGCCTGTTCATTTGTGGACCAATCCTTTATAAGTTTCCATAAATCTTGGAAAGGTGCCAAATTATTCTTTGCATCGTCAATTTTTGGGAAATCTGTCTGTGCGCCTATTATCAGATCTTCTTTCTGATTAATATCAAGCTTCTCGTCGAGATATCGTTTTAAACGATGGTCCAAAAGCTCGATTTTTTTATTAGCATCTTGTGATTGGAATTTTTCTGTGTATTCGGTGCGAAGAGCTTCGATTTCTGAAGCTAATATCTCGATATTCTGAAGGAATTCATCTCTGGTTTTCTTGAGTTTTGAGTCTAATTCATCCCTTTCTTTTCTTAATCTAGTCTCTTCTTTATCGACTTTTCCTATTAATCCGTGCACTTGTTCAGAACAAGTATAGATCAATCTCACTTCCTCTTCTGGCTGGAAAGGGTAATCATAAAGAAGTATCAACCATTTCACAGTATCTTTGAAATCATTTGAAATTTCTCGATTTTTCTTCAAGCGAATTGTCTCAACGTTCTTTTCAAGTTCGACTAGTTTTTTCTCCGAATCAGCTTTAGAATTGATTCCTTCCAATAGGCTTGTGATCTCACTATTAATGGTTTGTATTTTTTTGAGGATTAAACTGTGAATCGCTGAGAAAAGCTTCACTTTTATTTCTTCACAAATGTTCAGGAAATTCTTTTTTACGTCTAAACCATCGATAAGAATCATGTTCATTCTCACGAAAAAAGGCACTTGACGATTAACTTCTTCACTGAGCTTCTGATATCTGAGAATCTCGCTTTGGAATTCCTTTCTTTCGTGTTTTTGATTACAAAAATCTAAGACTTTCTCCATTTCTTTTAAAAGAAAGGCATATTCATTGTAAATCTTCACCACATTCTCTATGTTTCTTATATTAATTTCAATTATTTCTTCAATTTCGTCTGTAACTTGGATCACAACCTGATCATCATTCAGAACCTTTGAAAGACATGTTTTATCGCTTCTGGACCAGGAATTCTCAGGTCTTGGAATATTATGTGAAGTTTCAACGACAATTTTGATTAATTTAAGCAGTTCTTGCTTGATTAAATCCAATGAGTCTGTAAAGGAAATTATTTGGTCTTCATCTTTCAGCTTAATTACTAAGAAAACCTCTTCTATACCTCCTTTGGGGTCTTTTTCCATTTCAACAACTTCTACAGGAGTTCTTTGTTTCGTTGTATGGAAACGTCTGAAGAAATCTCTATAGTGAATAAGAGAATCTATTACAAGGCCTCTGATTTGATTGGACATCATTGTAGCATTAGATTCGAAAAAAATCATAGCTTGCTTCTTGTTCTTCTTCATTTGGCTCAATTCTTCATGGTAAATATCAGTCACTTCCTTCTTTAACCATTCTGTAGATAAGGAAGTCTTCACTTCATTGATTCGATCCTCTTGGATCTTGATATAATATTGTATTGTCATCGGCTGATCCTTTTTCTGAGGGAAGAAAAGGAAATGCATTGTTTCATATTTCTTCCAAAGTCTCATCAATTTCAAAGTGGCTTTATTACAAACCACCAGATTCTGATTGATTTCTTCTCTTGCGAAGTTCACATGTTCTTTCCAGAATTCATCAGGCTCTAATCCCTGATAAACGTTTTCTCCGTAGTCGAAGACTCGATCGAAAGTCTCCATAATTCCTAATCTCAGACGTTCTTCATCATCTTTTAGCACGTAATCGAGTATTGATTTACGAATACTATCGTAATAATCTTTGTTTATCTCATTCACCATTATATCAATCAGACTTTCCACAAAGCTCTTATCCAGATATTGAAAATCAAAAGGAATTAAGCTCATTATATCTGTGATCCAAATCGGCTTGATTGGAGCTACAGAATCAATATCGATTTCATCTTGTATATATGTATGATAGCGTTTATAGCAGGCTTTCTTCGCTGCGAGCTTCGCTATTAAGTCTGGATCTTGTGAATTATGAACGACAACAGCCAATTCTTCTTCTAAAGATGCGCATTTCTGCAAAAGGTCTAGATTTGCTGTGAAATTCACATTGCTTTCTTTTAATTTGACTACTTTGATGTATTTCATCTCGAAATCAATATATAGTCTCTTGGCTTCTTCTGTGTAATTTGATCCGATTCTTGAACTAACAGAAAGATTGTATCTCTGCGAGCATATCGGAGCTGCTAAAGTTCTCGAAAATTTATCCAAAGTTGGTGGAAATCGGATTTTGGCAAAGCTGGGTTTTGTAAACTGGGCTGAAATCAGATTTTTTGCATTGGAAGCCAATAGAGAAAAGTTCTGATTTTTCGCTAAAGGATCCGTTCCAGCTCCAAGCATTTCAGCCTTCAAAGTCATTTCTTCAGGTCGATAATATCTTCTTGTTGGGGATTCAGGTGACCCTGATATCTGTTTATTGAAGCTTTTGTTAAAAAGCGTGGAAAAGCCTTTGGGTTGAGGTTGAAGGAGTTTTTCAGGCGTTTGTAAGGGAGTCAATTGAAAAGGAGGTTTTTTGAGCACAATGGAGACATTTTCCATTTGTTTATTGAGAATGGAAAGATGTTGGGACTTCATTGAAGAGCTTAGACCAAGAAGTCCTTGTACAGTTTGTTTGTAAAAACTGGCTCCTGCCTTGGCTTTCATAAAAGGCAAGAATTGGATTATTTTATCCTTTAGAAGGAATCTGCCAAATAGTCCAAGGTCAATTTCGAGATTATTCTGAGAAATCAAAAGTTCTTGGATATCTGATAGGATGTTGCTGATAGCTGAAGATACTAATTGTTTGTCTAGATCTGAAAGTTTGGCGATAGATGGAAAACTTAGCTTCACTGTTGGGTATTTAAGCTCAGCTGGTTCGGTTTTGAAGACTAGGCCGTTTTGGGTGAGGAAACTGTCAACAATTTGTATGTAGATGCATTTATCTTTTTCATCAGGACCCAGGTTTTTTGAAGTGATGTTTGCTGATTTTATAAAAAAAAAAAAGGTTTTTATTAAAGATATTTTTAAAAAGGGGTTTTATACCAAAATTTGTAAGATTTATTGTTCGTTCAAGGTCCAATTGGATTTTGACCCATTTGACGAAACAACTCCAGGATTCGGCATAGGCAAGAGTGGTTATGGCAGCAGAAGAGGTTAAGGAGTCACCGGAAAGACTTTTTTGGGCACAGCGAGCGAAGATCTTATCTATGTTGTAGGGGAGATAGATGAGATCTGTCATTTATTTTGGGGTTGAGGAATTCAAAGAAAATTAATTATTGTTGGAGTTTTTTTAAAAATAACTATTTTTTATTTTTCGAAGGAAGTTATCTTTTTTTTTTGGTTTTCTGGTCGAATGTTAATTTGTCTAGAACATCAAAAAAATAAAGCATTTTTCAGAAAATATTAATTTTTTTTTTTAATAAAATAATTAATTTTTTTCCTCCCTCCATGTTCAGAAAACACTTTCAAGAAAAAATTGTCAAAACACTTAAAAATTAAAAAAAATACGATTTTTATTTTAATTTGTATATTTTCACCTCCTCTTATAAATTTAAATTGGTTTCTTCTATCTCTATGCAATTTTCTGAAATTTCAGAATTGACTCAATTCAAAAAACCCCAATCTGGTTTTAATCTTTCACTAATAGATCGCAACCCCACTTCCTACATCCCCATTCAAACTCTTCAAGATTTGAATCTTTTTCCTCTTCAAGATCTCCTTGATAATTCTCTTCAACCAGACCCCCGTTTCACACAAGAAAAAGCTATAAAATTAGGCTCAAGTAACGAGAAAACAGAAGACATTCTCCAAGAAATTCAAGGATATGTGATGCGTTCAGAATTAAAGCCTTTAGAAAAATTAATGAAAAGCAAGCAGCATGGAGAGTTGACAGAAATTGAACATGATAATCATTTTCCGAAGGATATTCACGATTTCTATCAAGAAAAAGCCTTAAGACATCTAATATCTTCAGATTTACTTACTGATCAAACTTCAAAAGGCGCTCTGATAAAATCCTCGAGAACAGTAGCTGAAGATTTGGTGCTTGTGGGCGGTCAAATTCCATCAGAGAAGCATGAAGAAGATGAAGATTTGGATAGTTTAGAAATGGAGAATAGAGATTCTTCATCTGTAGAGAAAGATAAGAATAATGAGAAAGAAAAAAGTGCGAAAACGATTACTAAACCATTTTCTTATCATTGGATTGAAGATGATTCAAAGAAAAAATTCATGAAAGTTGATATAGATTTCGAACAGTCTAAAGGGAAATCTCTGCTCAGTGAGAAAATCCATCACATGCCATTTAAAAAAATGAATAAATTGAGCCGGTTTTCTTTAAATGATTTTTTTAAGAATTCTCATAGTAAACCAGTTACTGTGTTTTTCTTTGGAACGCCGTTAAATCTTAAGGTCCCGATCAATATCAATAGCACGGTGCAGGAGGTTATTGTTTCTATTATCTGTTTCTTTATGAATTGTTCGATAGTAGATCATAGTTTAATGAACTTCCCTTGGCTTCCTGAAGCTTATGAGCTGCGAATTCTTGAAGATGATGATGATTATCGGCCAGAAATGAGTTTCGATCCTTTAGAAAAATACAAGAAATTCGGAGAATATGGTATTGAATCAGTAGTTTTTTGCGAGATAGAAGGGTTTAAAACAAGCGTGGTTTCAGAGGATAATGAGGATAAAGAAATAAACGATAAATTCAAATCGATTTTAGATCCCAAACAACTGCTTATTCAAATAAGCATCCCACAACAGAATTACAGCACTTTAATGCCAATAGATTCAAGTAAACAGGTAAAAGATATATTTCCAATCATTCAGAAAAAGGTCAAATTCAACGCAAATAAATACAAAGTTTTTGAAGAAATCGGGCCAAATGATGAAGAAGGTATTTATTTAGCAGAAGATCAGGAAGTTGATATAAATATGCCGTTAGTCAATCTGAAGAAAAATCGGCTCAAATTAGTGAAAAAAACATTTGCAGATGATGGAGAAATCGTTATGAATGGGGTTGGATCTAGAACCGGAGATCTGGCTAATTCACCTGAAGGAATTGGCCCAGGATCGATAATTCTGAATGAGATTCAGGCTTCAAAATATGAGGAATTCGAACTTTTAAAAATAAATCGAAAAAATAATAAAAGAAAAATTGTGATTCTGGGGATAAGTCAATTCAGGATTTACATCAAAAATAGAGAAATACAAAGTTTTTTTTATTTCATTGAAAAAAGAAAATTATTTTTTTCTTTTTTGTTAAGGGACACTTTCAAGTTTCTTCTTTCTTTTTTCGAATACATCGAGCCCAAAAATTTCAGAAATTCCAATTGAGAATATTAAGGATGTGGACTATATGACAGGGAATTCTTTGAATGTGTTTCAAATAGAATACGAGATGCCAGGAATAAAATGTAAAAGAGTAGTGCTTGAAGCATCAGATAATGAGCTAATTGTATACATTTTGGCGAAATTACGTTTCCTTATGTAAACATTAATTGTATTTTATTAAGAAGAAAAATAATTTTAAATAGAATGGAAAGAAAAAAAGCTATCAAAAGAGATTAATTTTCGTCTCACTCTATTGAATCCCACAGATTATTAATAGTATTTATAATAGGAAAAAAGTTTTGTCTATTTTCATTTATTTGAAATAATATTTTGTCTCTACAGAAACTTTGCTAAGTAAATTAAATCAAATTTTCGATTTTTAAACAGAATTTAAGCAAAAAAGCTCTAAATCCTCTTTTGTTTCTTTTTTTACCTTTAATAAAGGCTGAATTTCTTTAAGAAAATCGTCACAACTCTCCAAATAAAACTTCATAAGTCTTTGTTTCTCTTCGCATTCCTGCAAAAGGTCAATGAACCTTTTTCTTAAGAATAAAATAACTTCATATTTCTTCTTTATCTGCAGTAGTAAATTCTCATAAGCAATCTCTAAAACAACTTTTTTTTTCGCTAAAACCCTTGTTTTTTCTCTTATTTCACTCGATTTCTCTTCAAAAACTCTTTTTTCCATTAAATTCTCATCGATTTCCCTTTGGAAGTCGTCTTTTCTTTTTATTTCTTCCATATAATTTTCATTTTCTTCTTTTTCAAGCTCATAAACTTCCATTTCGAGACTTTCTCGCTTAATTTCAGTTTCTTTTATCGAGAATTGCAGTTTTTCAATCTCTTCCCCGAGAATCTTCAGCTCTTGTATTTTCAGAAGTAGTTTTTTATTAATTTCCAAACCTTTTAGCTCTAAATCTAAATTCCCCTCATTCCCCTCAAATTCATCCTTCAAATCAAAAGAATCTGTCAAAGAAACCAACTCTTCGTATTTCTTTTGTATTTCTTCTATTTCTCTATATAAATCATTTTTTTTTTCTTCACTTTCTATCAGAACTAATTCATTGAGAATCTGAAGCCTGAGTTTGAGATTCGAAGCCAAAGCTTTTGATGCTTTTAGTTCTTTATTTAAGCCTATTTCTTGTAAGATTCTTGTCAGGTTTTGTTGGATTTCTTGCTCCTTTAAATCAAAAGCAAGAAGTTTGAAAGAAAGCTTCAAATCATCAATTTCTTCGAGAATTTTCTTGTTTTTTTCACGGTTTTCGGAAAGAAGAAAAGCCTTTGTGTTGAGAGTTTCTAATAAATCCTTTTGAGAAATTCTTAGTTTTTCAAGGGTTTCTTTACGAATAATGCTCGAATTTGATTTATAATGAGAGAAGTCTTGGTTTTTCAGCTGGGAATTCAAATTAAATCGCTCATCTTGTAATGAAGAAGCAAATTTATTTAAAATTCTGAGTTGAGAGGCTTCAATTTCTAAAAGTTCAGCTAAAAAAACAAACAAAATCGTTGTTTTTTAAATAAAAATC
>JFJP01038502.1_pt1 | contig 17212 bp, 17 predicted proteins | sample 431651 | NCBI WGS metagenome assembly JFJP01 (sample SAMN02602958, study PRJNA72255) | Microbial mat metagenome, whole genome shotgun sequencing project. | biome: fresh water; feature: sink hole; material: water; isolation source: purple microbial (photo- and chemosynthetic) mats found in... | reverse complement strand
AATAACGTCCTCAAGCTTGCCGCTCATGATGGCATCGAGCTTATAGAGGGTGAGATTGATGCGATGGTCGGTCATTCGGCCCTGCGGGAAATTGTAGGTGCGGATACGCTCGCTCCGATCACCGCTGCCAACCTGGCTCTTACGGTCCTGGGAGATCTTATCATGGTGTTCCTGCTGCATCTTGTCGAGCAACCGGGCACGCAGGACAACCAGGGCCTTGGCCTTGTTCTTGTGCTGGGACTTCTCATCCTGGCACTGCACGACCAGGCCAGTCGGCAGATGGGTGACCCGCACTGCCGAATCTGTGGTGTTGACACTCTGGCCACCGGGGCCCGATGAGCGGAAGACATCAAATTTCAGCTCGTTCGGATCGATATTGAGTTCGACCTCGTCGGCTTCCGGCAGGATGGCAACCGTCACGGCCGAGGTGTGAATGCGCCCCTGGGTCTCAGTCTCCGGGACCCGCTGCACCCGGTGCACGCCGCTCTCGTATTTCAGTTTGGAGTAGACCTGATCACCGCTGATCAGGGCGATTATTTCCTTGAATCCGCCAATTCCCAGAGGGCTGGAACTCATGATCTCCACCCGCCAGCCCATGATCTCGGCAAAACGGCAATACATCCTGAAAAGATCGGCGACAAAAAGAGAAGCCTCATCTCCGCCTGTACCAGCCCGGATTTCCAGAAAGGTGTTTCGCTCATCGTTGGGATCTTTCGGCAGAAGCACCAGCTTTATCTCTCGATCAAGTTCCTTTTCTTTTTCTTCAAGCTCAAGGATATCGGCGCGGGCCATCTCCTTCAGTTCCAGGTCCTCGTTTTCATCGTGCAAAATGGCCTTGGTGTCGGCCATATCCTGGTGCACCTGCTTGTATTGGCTATACAGGTCATTGAGTTTGGAGAGATGGGAGTGTTCGCGCACCACCTTCTGAAACTCTTTCTGATCATTGACCAGCGCAGGGTCTGAAAGCCGACCTTCAAGGTGGGCCAGTTTTTCTTCAAGGTTTTCAAACGAATCAAACATAGGATTTCAAAGAAAACGTGGAGTGAAAAAAGAGAAAAAAAAGTCCACAGCCATGACAACCATCACTGTGGACTCGAACTATCTGTGAAAATGCGGGGATGGCAGCCAACGTGCGACTGCGGGGAAGCTGTATATTAGGCTTTACCCTGTTTTTCGAAATGTTTGGCATACCGCTGTTTGAATTTCTCGATACGCCCGGCTGTATCGACAAGTTTCTGCTTGCCGGTGAAAAAGGGATGGCAGGCAGAACAGATTTCAACCCTGATCTCCGACATCACTGATCCGAGTTCCACTTCATTGCCACAGGCGCATAATGCCTTTATGTTGTTGTATTTCGGATGTATATCGTTTTTCATACGTTCTATTCCTCCGGTACACCACCAGAGCGGTGCACAGTTTGATGTTGTCCTTCAATTCTTGTCGCATATTCTATGCAGATAAAAACATAAGCCTTGCAATATAACCAGACAGGCAGATATTTCAACTAAAAACGGTGTAACACCGGCAGAAACCATGCCACCTCCGTTAACATTGCGGATCATGGCAGGGCCTGCGAATGCTTTATCCGTTCATAGAATCAAGGAAGTCCTTATTCGTTTTCTGATTCTTCAGCTTATCGACCAGAAAATCCATGCAATCGCCAGGATTCATGGAGTTCAGCAGCTTCCTGAGAATCCAGATCCGGTTGAGCACCTCGGGTTTGAGCAGCAGATCTTCCTTTCGAGTTCCGGAACGCTTGATATCGATCGCCGGGAAGATTCTCTTGTCCGCCATCTTTCTGTCGAGAACCAGCTCCATATTGCCGGTACCCTTGAATTCTTCGAAGATGACCTCATCCATACGGCTGCCGGTCTCGACAAGGGCTGTAGCGAGGATGGTGAGACTGCCGCCTTCCTCGATATTGCGCGCCGCACCGAAGAATCTCTTCGGCCGATGCAGGGCATTTGCCTCGACACCGCCTGAGAGAATCTTGCCGCTTGCCGGCGTCACCGTATTGTAGGCGCGGGCAAGGCGGGTGATGCTGTCGAGCAGGATGACGACATCCTTTTTATGCTCCACCAGGCGCTTGGCCTTTTCGATGACCATTTCGGCCACCTGGATGTGCCGCTGCGGCGGTTCGTCAAAGGTCGAACTGACGACCTCGGCTGTCTTCACCGAGCGGGTCATTTCGGTAACCTCCTCGGGCCGCTCATCGATGAGCAGGACAATGAGGTAGATCTCTTTGTGGTTGCGGACAATCGAGTTGGCGATCTTCTGCATCAAAACGGTCTTACCTGTTCGCGGCGGCGCCACGATAAGTCCACGCTGCCCTTTGCCAATCGGCGCGAACATGTCGAGGATCCGCATCGAGTAATTGTCGGGCTGCCATTCGAGATTGAGTTTTTCTTCGGGATGCAGGGGGGTCAGGTTGGCAAACAGCGTTTTCTGCTTGGCAGCCTCCGGCGGATCAAAGTTTATAGTCTCAACCTTGAGGAGGGCGAAGTAGCGCTCACCTTCTTTCGGCGAACGAACCAGACCATCGACCACATCACCGGTCCGCAGATTAAGTCGGCGGATCTGGGAAGGAGAGACGTAAATATCATCTGGCCCTGGCAGGTAATTGTAATCAGGCGCCCTGAGAAAACCAAACCCATCAGGAAGGATTTCCAACACACCGCTGCCGCGCATCTTCCCATCTTTATCAGCCTGGTCCTGCAGCAGGGCAAAGATCAACTCCTGCTTGCGCATGGAACTGTATCCTTCGACTTTTGCGTTCCGAGCGAGTTTGACCAACTCGCCGATTTTCATCATTTTCAGTTCCGCCAGATTCATTAATCACCTTCTCCCATGAGGATTGTTGGCAGGATAATAGGACAGCACTAAGGATACAGGGCACAATTCAGTTGCCTTGAGAACCGTGGCAACGCAACACTGCATCAAATGCCGCATGGTATATTGGAGGAATTTCCTTGCTAGAAATCACACTCCGGGGAAAGCCGCCAAACTCGACCAACGGACTTTCTTAGGGGTATAATTGAGATTTTTCGCCAGAAGTTTGTATATAAGATCAAAAAGAGAATGGATTGAATGAGGCACCGTAAAAGTGCTACTTACAGACGGCAGTTATTCAGCCCACACCTACCCCAAGACTGGGAATTTTACAGATCGATAATGGCTTTAGAGAACTAAAACGGATCCACCAAGAAAGAACAGGAAGTGTGTTTCGTGCTGCTCTCTCCCCTTATACGTATTCAGATCAGCAGTGTCAAGGTTTTTAACTGTCATTTTACTGGTAAGCTCTCGTTCAGCTGCCCAGCGGCAATCGATGCGCTCTGCCTGATTCTTCTTGGACATCGGGGAATGATCTCGAGATGTCATTGATGCATAATCTCCGGAGCTCGTAGTCGACCTTCTCCCCAAGTCTCTGCTCAACATTCGGCAGGGTGTTTCAGCAGCCTGGCGATTCGATACACCTGCTGCGCCGTCTGCACCCAAAGGCCTGAATTATTTATCACAAAGTCTGCTTTTGCCGCTTTGAGATCAGGATCCATCTGGGCCGCCAGGATCTCACGGGCGTGCTCGATGTCGACCGCGTCACGGCGGGTAATCCGCTGCAGACAGATTGCCTGGGGGGCATACACGGCGATTGTGCAGTCGAAATCGGCCTGCCAGCCCACCTCAAAAAGCAGGGGAACCTCGGAAACCAATCCCTCGCCAGCCTTTTCGGAAGTCAGCATGCACATTCTCACCTCACTGCGGACAAGCGGATGGAGAATACCTTCGAGTGTCTGACGGAGCGTCGCATCTTTAAAAACAGCCTCTCGCAAAAGAGGTCTGTTGATTGCACCATCGGCACAGAGGAATCTTTCCTGCCATTTCAGCCGAACTGCCTCCCAGGCCTGGGCGCCAGGCTGAAGCAGATTTCGGCAGATCGCATCGGCGCTGACAACGGATACCATCAGGGCGTTGCCGAGAATTCCGGCGACACAACTCTTCCCCGAACCAATTCCACCTGTCAGTGCTATATTCATGCTGATCTCGCCCAATCAAAGGGAAGGCCGCCATTCAGTTCCTGGATCACCTGCTGCAAATCAGGCCAGAGCGGTGCGACAATTTCTAGGCGTTTTCCTGTTATCGGATGGCTAAAACCGAGGCGGCTGGCGTGCAGCATCTGCCTGGGGAATGTCTGATTCTGGCGATGGCTGCCATAGACGGTATCCCCCGCTACGGGATGCCCGAGATGACTCATATGCACCCTGATCTGGTGCGTACGCCCGGTCTCAATACGTAACCGCACAAGACTGAAGCGTTCCTCGAACTCGGCCATTACCTGCCAGTTCGTTACTGCATGCCGACCAGTCAGTTCGCGCACCGCCATTTTCTGGCGATTTATCGAATGCCTGCCGATAGCCGCGACAATCCGTCCCTGTTTTTTCTTCATGATGCCGTGCAGCAGGGCAATGTACTCTTTATCGATACGCCGTTGCTTGAAATCCTCGGCAAGCAGGCGCAGGATGCGTTCGTCTTTTGCCACCAGCATCACGCCTGAAGTATCTTTATCGAGTCGATGGACGATGCCAGGCCGCAGCGCATCCCCTACCCCGGCAATATTCCGGCAATGGAAAACCAGACCGTTTGCCAGCGTGCCGCTAGGGTTACCGCTGCCGGGATGGACTACGAGATCGGGAGGTTTTGACAAAGCAAGAAGATACTCGTCCTCGAAAAGGATTTTTAATGACATCTCCTCGGGTTCGACCTGCATGGGGGATTCTGCAAGCAGTGTCCCTTCTACCCTGTCATTTTCCCGCAGGCGATAACTGCTCTTTTTTTCCAGGCCGTTTACCAGAATCGCTCCTGCCCGAACGGAGGAATTGATTACCGCCCGTGAGATGTCGGCAGTTGCTTGAACAAGAAAATGATCAAGTCGAACTCCAGCCATTCGGCTGTCAACTATAAAGGAGAGGGATCTGCCAGGCTCAGTTCTACCTGGCAGATCAAGTGTTTCATGCATTGTGCATCGCGGGAGTACGGCTGCGGAAGCCACCGTCTTAGGGATACTTCGGAGCTTGTCAGTGGTTCAGGAAAAGATTGCGTCGATCTTGTGACTGATATTTGCCTCATCGACATCCTGCGCCAGAGAAAGCTCTTTTACCAGCAGATTCTTGGCCGTATCGAGCATCTTTCGTTCGCCGTAAGAAAGGTCTTTATCGATACTCAGCAGAAAGAGATCGCGCAGCACGGCAGCTACTTCATGGACAGATCCGGTCTTAATTTTTTCCATGTAATCGCGATATCTCCTGTTCCAGGTCTGAGAACCTATCTCGCAGGTCCTGTCTTCCAGTATGGCAATGACCTCTTCGACCTGGTTTCTGTTGACAATCGCGCGCAACCCAACATTTTTGCTGCTTGTTGTGGGGATCATGATCGTCATATTGTTTTCGAGGATCTCGAGGACATAGAATGTCTGATCAACGCCTGCAACTGTCTGGGTCAGGATGGATTTGATAACGCCAACACCATGAGCTGGATATACAGCCATATCACCTTCAGTAAACACTATTCTCTCTCCATAAAAAAACTGCATGATACACGGGAATTCGCGTGCAATGGGATCGATGACGGCAAACAGACCTTTTGCGATTGACAGTTGTCACTCCAGAGTATCTCCTGCTCGAAGAAGTTCCAAGGGATGCGGCCGGCATGAACTATCGTTGTGTTGTGGAATTATTGCGTACCATGATACGACTTCCTCTTTGATATGTCATACTACCATATCCAGAGATTTTTTGCCTTGCTTTTTTCGAAAGTGGACTTGACGAGGCGGGCAACTACAGGGAGTCAGGATACTTTCAGCGATCATTTGACAGTGTTGACAAGATTCATCGCTTTGGCAGGTTCACCTTCCAGCAGATATCTGACCCCCTGTTCGATTATATCCATTCTGCTTAAGAGAAGGACCCATTCGGCTTCGGTGAATTGTGACAGGACATATTTTTCAACAGGGATACCAGAATGGACATCTCCTTGACCAGGACGGCCGACACCGTATTTCAGCCGAGGAAAATCTTTACTGCCAAGCGACTGGATAAGTGAGCGGATACCGTTATGCCCTCCCGATCCTCCTGTACTGACAAGTTTGAGCCGCGCGGGCGGCATATCGATGTCGTCATGGATAACCAGAATCTGCTGCGGACTGACCTTGAAAAAGTCGGCATACTGCACCACAGCCCGACCACTGAGATTCATGAACGTGGTTGGTTTGACAAAACAGATTCGTGCGGAGCCTAACGAGGTCCGACCGGATTGAGCCTGCCATTTCTCGGTGGCAAGGCTGCACCCCCATCTCCGCGCCAATTCATCGACAATAATATAGCCGACGTTATGGCGGGTTTTCTCATAGGAATCGCCAGGATTTCCGAGGCCAACAATAAGGAAATCATTTCCACCCATAGAAGATGTCCCGATGAGGCGAAATAAGAAATCCGGAAAAGTGGCTGAACGACACCTTTCCGGACAGGGGAATATAGCACGAGATGTCAGTGCACCCGTCAGCAACCGGGATACAATGACGCCTTCGATCTACTTATTTAACAGCGAGTTTCTTGTCGACTTTGACACAAACGGTCGAAGCATCAGATACAAGCTTCAGAGAGTCAGAAAGAGCGATATTGCCAAGATTGAGATGCTCGCCTATCTTCAACTCGGTAACATCCAGGTTGCACTCATCCGGAATATCCAAAGGAAGTCCTTCGAGTACGACACTCTCATGCTCGATAAACATCTCACCACCGAGATCAACACCCCTGGCAACACCGGAGAAAACCACGGGCACCTTGAAACGGCGCGGTTTTTGGAGATCGATCTCGCTGAAATCAGCATGGATCAGGGTGTCGCGGATCGGATCAGTCTGCACTTCACAAACCAGAACGTGTTTGTCACCTTCGCCATCAACTTTTAAGGTTATAATCGCATTACGGCGATAAATTTCGAGCAACTGATGCATCAGCGTTTTGGAGTCGAGCTCAAGAGGCATAGCTGCTGAACCTCCTCCGTAGACAACCGCCGGAGTTTTACCGGCGACACGCAGGCGTCTCATCGCACCCTTGCCAAATGATGTACGTACCGCTGCAGACATTTCTACCTGAATCATAATTCCTCCTTCGCCCTACGACCAGTCGACAGAGCCAACAACTCCGAAACAGTCGAGCGTTTGTATAATTGATGTGCCAATGAATGACGTATGAACATGAGAGCCAGCTACACAAAAAGTGAACTGACGGAATCTTCGTTATGAATGCGACGTATGGCATCAGCAAGCAGCGCCGACACCGAAAGAACTTTAATCTTCGGGCATTTCAAATCTTTACCGCAAAGCGGGATAGAATTTGTGACGACCAGTGATTTGATTTCCGAGGCATTGATGCGCTCGACCGCAGGTCCGGACAACACAGGATGTGAACAGCAGGCATGCACCTCTCTGGCCCCGTTCTTTATTAAGGTTGCAGCAGAACTGCACAGGGTACCGGCTGTATCGACCATATCATCGAGCAGTATCGCCGTCTTTCCCTTGACATCACCAATAACATGCATGGCCTCGCACTCGTTGGGCCTATCCCGGCGCTTATCAATAATAGCCAGGCCAGTGTTGAGGCGTTTGGCGAAGGCCCGGGTTCTCTCAACGCCGCCAGCATCGGGAGAAACCATGATGACATCCTTGAACTCCCGCTCGATATATTTCAGCAGAACCGGCGCAGCATAGAGATGATCAACAGGGATATTGAAAAATCCCTGTATCTGGCCGGCATGCAGATCCATGCACAATACTCGGCGAACACCAACCACCATCAGCATTTCAGCCACTACCTTGGCAGAAATCGGCACCCGGGGGGCGTTTTTACGGTCCTGACGGGCATACCCGTAATAAGGAACAACAGCCGTAATCCTGCGCGCCGAGGCCCTTCGCAGAGCGTCCACCATGATGACCAATTCCATAAGATGATCATTGACCGGAGTACAGGTCGGTTGGACGACAAAGACATCGGTACCGCGAACATTTTCCTTGATCTCAACAAAGATCTCACCGTCACTGAACTTCTTCACCTCTGCCTCGCAGAGGGGCAGGTCAAGATGCGTGGCTATATCAAGGGCCAGATCCCTGTGCGCATTTCCGGAAAATATCTTGATTATATTGGCCATGTTGTTTTCTTAATCTGATAGAAAAGGTTAGTGCCTTAGAAATTCATTCCTCGTTTTTAAGAATGAATTTCGTGAAGGTACTTATACCCCTTGTGGGGTGTTAGTGTTTTCCCTCGAATTGGCTGGGGCGGAAGGATTCGAACCTACGAATGCCGGGATCAAAACCCGGTGCCTTGCCACTTGGCGACGCCCCATCCCGTGATCGAGTCACGAAAACTCTTTTCCCATATTTCCGGCGCAGTTCTTCTGCAATACCAGTAATTTGAGCATTGTCTATCGACGAATCGGGGAAGACTCCGAAGACTGTCGGACCACTCCCCGACATCAGTGCCGCCTTCGCCCCGGCGGCCAACAGAGTATTTTTAATTTCAGCAACTTCTGGATACTTGCCAAGAGTAACCTGCTCCAGATCATTGTGCATTGCAGCAAATGACAAATCCCCACCGCTGAATTTTTGAAAACCTACTAATTTAGAATTTTTATACCCTGTTGTCAATGCATAATTTTCGAAAACCCAACGGGTCGAAACCGGGAATCCAGGATTAACAAGCATGAAGGTGTACCCCGCAAGCGTTGGGACAGGCTGCATGATCTCACCCACTCCGGTCGCCAATACGGCCTCCATCGATGCGGCAAAAAATGGGACATCGGCTCCGAGGGGCAGCGCCATTTTCAGAAGATCCTGGTCGCTGAACTCCACGTCGTACAAGGAGTTCAGACCGCGCAGAACAGTGCCGGCATCGCTGCTGCCTCCGCCAAGACCAGCTGACGCAGGTATCCGTTTTTCAAGGTGAATGTCAACACCACAGCCCTCGCCCCGGGTACTGGCGGCAAAGAATACCTCAGCCGCACGCCATGCGAGGTTGGTACGATCCTGCGGCAGAGTCTCATCACTGCAAGCAAGTGTGATCCTGCAATCATCCCTCAGGCGCAGAGTAATCTCATCACAGAGATCAAGTTTTTGCATCCATGTTTCTAAATCATGGTACCCGTCCGGTCGTCGCCCAAGGACATGGAGCGTCAGATTAATTTTTGCCGGTGCGGGCAGCGTGATGCTACCAGGTCGCTCAGGCTTCACTGGCTTAAGCGACCTCCGGCCATTGCAACCGGAATCTTCTTCGACGATCTGTCTTATTTCTTGACTGCTTTGACATATCGCAATTTTACATCGTAGAGGATATTTTTCAGCAGTTCCTCTTCTTCCTTGAGGAGATTCCCTTTGGTCTTCTGCTCGAGGAGCACCAGGGTGTCTATCCCATGCCGGGCAAGATCGAGGTCAGGTTCCCGCTTGCCGGTGACAGGGTCACCGATTTCCCCGAGATGATAGAGCACCGAGGTATTCAAGGAAAGAACAAATGCTGGAAAGGTAACTTCCGGCATAACGCATTTCCCCTGCCTATCCGGAACTTTCCCTTCTTTGCACTGACACTCTTCCTTACCGGTCTCGATTGCTTCCTTTTCTTTCTCGTCCATAGCCTTGATTCCTTTCGGCACGATTATGCCCTACGTTTTCGGCCTCTCTCAGAACCTGTTGAGTTCAAGAACTACCGCGTCATCAATATTTTTCAATTCCCGCACCTTAGCGAGTAATTCTTTGGAGATCAGCTCATCGGTGCTGAGGAAAATGATATTCTGCTTGCTGGCTTCCTCGCGTCCGACTGTCATCCGGGAAATATTCACTCCGGCATTCCCCAGGGTGGTTCCCAGGGCGCCTATTACTCCCGGCACATCATTGTTGTAAACGAGCAGCATCGGGCCAGCAGGCAGGGCCTCGAGACGGAATTTGTTGAGCCGCACGAGTCGAGGTTCATTTTTGCCGAAAACCGTACCGACAAGGACATTTTCCCCTTCGGTGGTTACTACCTTGACAGAAAGAACATTAGTGAAATCAAACGCCTTTTCAGTTTTTGACTCGACCACCCGGATACCGCGCTCCTTGGCGATTACCGGCGCGTTGACGAAGTTCACGGCATCCTGCAGAATAGGGGTAAAAAGACCTTTAAGAAAGGCGACCGTAATCGGGGAGGTGTTGAGTTCCGCAAGTTCACCGCTGTATTCGATATTCACGGACTGCACGCCACCCTTGGCCATCTGCATATGCAGCGAACCGAGCATCTCGCCGAGCACGATATAGGGACCGACCTGGGCCAGGACATCGCTGCTGACGGAAGGCACATTGACGGCATTGGTTACCGAACCCTTCAGGAGATATTCGGCGATCTGCTCGGCGATAATGAGTGCGACATTCTCCTGGGCCTCACTTGTGGATGCGCCAAGATGCGGAGTACAGATAAAATTTTTCAGGCCGAGTAGCGGGCAGTTCTCCAGGGTTGTCGGTTCAGTGACGAAGACATCAAGGGCAGCCCCTCCTATCTCTCCGTTGACCAGGGCCTCATAGAGGGCCTTCTCGTCACAGACCCCGCCGCGGGCACAGTCAATGAACATCGCATCTTTTTTCATCGCCGTGAAAAATTCGGTGGAAAGAAGATTTTTGGTCTCTTTGGTAAGGGGGACATGGACGGTGATGAAATCAGCACGCCGTGCCAGTTCCATGAGATCAACAAGTTCGACACCGATTTTTTCGGCTATCTCCTGGGGCAGATGCGGATCGTAGGCAATGGTCTTCATCTTCAGCCCCTGCGCCCTGCTGGCAGCGATGCCGCCGATCCTGCCGATGCCGACAATGCCGAGAGTCTTGCCAGTCAGCTCACGGCCCATGAAGCTCTTTTTCTCCCATTTACCAGCTTTCATCGAGGAGGCTGCCTGGGGAATATTGCGGGACAGGGACATCATCATGGCGATTGCATGCTCGGCTGCCGTAGTGGCATTGCCATCCGGCGCGTTCATGACCACGATGCCCTTCTGGCTGGCCGCGGGAATATCCACATTGTCAAGACCGATACCGGCGCGCCCGACAACCTTCAATTTGTGGGCTGCCTCCAGCAGGTCGGCAGTCACCTTGGTAGCACTGCGAATGACAAGCCCTTCGTAGTTGCCGATAATTTTTTTCAACTCATCCGGGCTGAGACCGGTATTGCAATCGACCTCAAGGCCTGCCTCTTCAAGTATTTTCACACCTGCAGGTGATAAATTATCACTGATAAGTACTTTCATCTCTACTCCTTCTCTCGTATATTTGGGTATTTGTCCGAATCAGGGACAGATTTGTCAGCATGGAAAGCATGGAAAAGCTCAGTTGATCCAGCCTGAGATTGAAACGTTTTCGACGTGACAACAGCCTAGCCGCATCAACCGATTCCTTCAGCAATGAGCCAATAAAAGCAGAAACTATACAGGCTTCCTTACAAGAGAACAAGAAAAATGCTTTCATTTTTTCTGCCTCCTTTTGAGCCAGTCTGGGCTCTCAAAGACATTCAGGCGAATCGGCAGGATTAGAAGTTGAACTATCACATTGAAGGCGATATATAGCATGTCGTTTCAATGTTCTTCCTTTTTCTTCTCTAGCCAGCTGAAATCATCCCACATGCAGCCGATCACCGGAAAGGATTTTGCATTGCAGGCACAATTGATATACTATAATCCGCAATCCTTTTAACCTCTCGGCATTCTGCCGCCTTCAGACTCTGCGCTGCAGCAGGCGGCACCTCTGCTCGAAGCATTTTATATTCCAGGAGTAACCTACATGACCGAAACTCGTTTACGTTTTCCTCCCAGCCCCACCGGCTACCTGCACATCGGAGGAGCCCGCACCGCGCTCTACAACTGGCTGTATGCCAAAAAGACCGGCGGAAAACTCATCTTACGCATCGAAGACACCGACACCGAGAGGTCCACCGATGAATCGATCAAGGGTATCCTCGAAGGTCTTGAATGGCTGGGCATCACCTTTGATGAAGGCCCCTACTTCCAGACGGATTTCACGGGTGAGCATATTGCCGCGGCCCAAAGACTTCTCGCTGAAGGGAAGGCCTACAAGTGCTTTTGCAAAAAAGAAGACCTCGACGCCAAGAGAGAGGCTGCACTCGCCGCCAAGGCGACACTCGGCTACGACCGGACATGTCGCGACCTCACAGCAGTCCGGGTTGCTGAAAAGGAAGCCGAGGGCCTGCCCTATGTCGTCCGCTTCAAGGTCCCAGATCGAACAGGGATGCTAGGCTACGACGACAAGGTTCTCGGCAGAATAGAATGCAGCTACAAAGAAGTGGACGATTTCGTCATCCTGCGCTCCAACGGCAAGCCTTTGTATCTGCTGTGCAATGTTGTCGATGATATCCGTGATCGGATCACCCATATAATCCGAGGTCAGGACCACATGACCAATACCACCCGGCAGGTTCTGCTCTACGAAGCCCTGAACGCTCCCTTGCCGGTCTTCGCTCACATCCCGCTCACCCTGGATACCAAGAAATCAAAAATCTCAAAACGCAGCCACGGCGAGATAGTCGCCGTCCATTTCTATCGAGATCACGGTTTTATTCCCTGGGCCTTTAATAATTTTCTCGTCCTGCTCGGCTGGAATCCCGGCAATGACCAGGAGATCTTCTCCAGGGAAGAGCTCATCGAGGCCTTCACCCTGGAGCGCATCAACAAATCGAGTGCGGTGTTTAATTTCCGCAAGGATGACCCGAAGTTTTTCACAGATCCCAAAGCCATCTCCATCAATGAACAGTACCTGCGCACCATGGAGATCAGCGAACTTGCCCCTATGGTCCAGAAGGTGCTCGAAGAGGAAGGGATCTGGAATGAAGCCTATGCCGGGGCTCAAAAGGAATGGTTTTTCTCAACGATCGCCCTGATCCGGGATAGGTTCCATACGCTGAAAGACTTTGCCAGTCTTGGCCGAGCCTATTTTGCCGACGACTATGTCATCGATGATAAACCGCTGCAGAAAAACGTCCTGAAGTTCGATCAGCTGAAAGTCTGGCTACCGACTCTGGCCGACCGCTTCGAACAGCTCGAATCGTTTGACATTGAGGAGACAGAACGGGTCGCCAGAGAACTGGCAGACGAACTCGAGATTAAGCCAGGGGTGCTGATCAACGCCATGCGCACGGTTGTTACGGGACAGCTGGCAGGCCCTTCCATGTTTGACATTCTGGTCGTGATCGGCAAAGAAAAAGTTGTACGGCGACTGCGCGGAGCAGGCCGCCTCTTTCCAGCCGCGTCTCTTTGATTCACTTTAACTTCTCCTTCGACTTTCATACCCACTATGGATACTACGGAAAAAATCGAGACCAAACCAGCCGATTTCATCAGGCAGATAATCGCGGAAGACCTCAGGACGGGAAAACATGCAGGCACTGTCACCCGCTTTCCGCCTGAGCCCAATGGTTTTCTCCACATCGGTCACGCCAAATCCATCTGCCTGAACTTTGGCATTGCCCTGGAAAATAACGGGGTGTGTCACATGCGTTTTGACGACACCAACCCCAGCAAAGAAGAAGTGGCTTATGTCGAATCCATTCAAAAGGATGTCAAATGGCTGGGTTTTGACTGGCACGACAAGCTCTTCTATGCCTCTGATTACTTCCCGGCACTGTACAACTATGCAGTTGAACTCATCAAAATGGCCAAGGCCTATGTCTGCGATCTCTCAGCCGAAGAGATCCGCGAATACCGGGGCACGCTGACCGAACCCGGCAAGGAAAGCCCCTGGCGCAACCGGAGCATCGAGGAAAATCTCGATCTCTTCGAGCGCATGAAAAAAGGTGAGTTCGCCGAAGGGTCACATGTGCTGCGAGCCAAGATCGACATGCAGTCGCCGAATCTGAACATGCGCGACCCGGTCATCTACCGCATTCTTAAGGTCGAGCATCACCGTACCGGAGACACCTGGTGCATCTACCCGATGTATGACTATACCCACTGCCTGTCCGACGCCATCGAAGGGATTACCCATTCTCTCTGCACCCTCGAATTCGAGGATCACAGGCCGTTGTACGACTGGGTTCTCGATACATTGAAAACGCCCTGCCACCCGCAGCAGATTGAGTTCGCCCGTCTCAACCTCACCTATACGGTAATGAGCAAGAGAAAAATGCTGCAGCTCGTCGAAGGAGGCTATGTCGACGGCTGGGATGACCCCCGCATGCTGACAGTTTCAGGACTGAGACGCCGAGGCTATACGCCTGCCTCTATCCGCAACTTCTGCAGCCTGATCGGTATCGGCAAAAAAGAAAGCTGGATCGATATGGGCGTCCTGGAAAACGCCGTCCGGGACGACTTGAACAACACAGCCGCCAGGGTTATGTGCGTCCTCGATCCGATCAAGGTTGTCATCGACAACTATCCCGAGGATCAGGTGGAGGAACTCGAGGCCCAGAACCACCCGCAGAATTCCGAGATGGGCACCAGAAAATTACCGTTCTCACAGGAATTGTATATTGAACGGTCCGATTTTATGGAAAATCCTCCTGGAAAATTCCACCGTCTCGGACCGGGCCGGGAAGTCCGGCTGCGCTACGGCTATCTCGTCAGGTGTGTTTCTTTTGTCAAGGACGAGGCTGGATCTGTCCAGGAGATTCATTGCACCTATGACCCCGCTACACGGGGCGGTTCAGCTCCGGACGGCCGCAAGATAAAAGGAACCATCCACTGGGTCAGCGCCCGTCATGCCATTCCCACCACGGTCAGACTGTATGACAGACTTTTTCTCACCGAAAACCCGGAGGCAGACAAGAATACTGACTTCAAGACCCATCTCAATCCCGATTCCAGGATTTCTATGGCGGGGGCAATGGCCGAACCTTCACTGACTGCTCTGCCCCCTGGGGCACAGGTGCAGTTTGAACGACAGGGCTATTTCAGCGTCGATCCTCTGGAGTCAAGCGCGGGGCGTCCTGTGTTCAACCGTATCGTGACACTTCGGGACAGCTGGGCCAAACTGCAGCACGATTAACCACCTTCTTACACACCTTGGTTGATCTGAAGTGGTGTCGCCCACCACGCGCTACCTCAGATCAACTGAGCACCCCAACATGACACCCCTGACACTTCTGAGGTTTATCTCTGTTGATTCAGTGTTTCTCGCCCCTTCCTGCCCTTTGGAAATTTGTAGCACTTGATTTCTGACAGACCAGGAAATATAAAACTCCTATCTCCTGATTTTTGAACAATGCCGATACAAAAAGGATGACAGCGGTGAACGAGGTCTTCCCCGCGTACTGATTTTCGACCTCCGCAGGAACAGGTTTTTCTGCAAAAGGCCTTTGCATGTACCAGACCCTACCTGAAATAAGGAGCAGAGAATGACGAATGAAAAAGAAGTTCGCCAAGCCTTGCAGGGAGTCATCCATCCCAGTCTGAAAAAATCTCTCGTCGATCTGGGCATGATCCGCGACATCATAATCCTGGGACAGTCAGTCGAATTGACTCTTGCGTTGAAAGCAGTCCAGGGCCCTCTCAGAAACAGATTCGTGTCGGCAATTGAAAAAATTTTAAAAGAGTTGCCCGGTATTGCACAGGTATCGGTGAAGATCACCACATTGAATCAGGAGGAAATCGAACAGCTGTTCCCTACGATTCCGCTTAAAGGCATTGAAAAAGTGCGCCATTTCTATGCAGTTGCAAGCGGCAAGGGCGGTGTAGGCAAAACCACGGTTGCCGTCAACCTCGCCCTGGCATTTGCCAGGAACGGTTTTCGAACAGGTCTTCTCGACGCCGATGTCTATGGCCCCAGTGTGCCTCTGATGCTGGCTTTACCTAATTCCCTTGAAGAAAAGGAAGGGATGATTCTGCCGAGAGAAAAATTCGGGCTCCGTGTTGTTTCCCTGGGCATGACGGCCGGTGAAACTGACGCCTTTATCTGGCGCGGTCCGCTGGTGTCCAAGATGATTCGCCATCTACTGGAGCGGGTAAACTGGGGCGACCTTGATTACCTGGTAATCGACCTGCCGCCGGGGACCGGTGACCCGTCAATAACCATAGCGCAATCAATTCCACAGGCCTCGATTCTGATTGTCACCACCCCGCAGGAAATTTCCCTGATCGATGTGCGGCGGTCGATAACCCTCTTTCAAAAGCACAACTTGCATATTGCAGGCCTGGTGGAAAACATGTCCTCTTTTCGCTGCAGTCATTCTGCCCAGCCAATCGAGATCTTCGGCCACGGTGGCGGAGAAAAACTCAGCCGCGAGAGCGGTCTGCCACTTTTGGCTCAAATACCTTTCGACCTTGAACTTGGACGCAGCGGTGACAACGGTATGCCGCTACTGGTTTCGGCGCCTGATTCCGAGACCAGCAGGATTTTTTTAAAAGTGGCCAGTGAGCTTGCTGCACAAACCGCAGAGGTGGCCCGATAAACTCACCAGAGCGACCATTTACAGATTCAGACCCGGGCGGTGCATAGCCGCATGCCTTCACCTGCCAGTCTCCCTCCTCAGTTTTTTTGCAAATCAGCACATTTCTTATTCCTTTCTGAAAACCAACCTCTTCGATACGGTTCGTCTTTTTTCTTAGATGCTCCTAATATAATTTTAGAACATTGATAAATCTGTTGACTGTATCTATTGTTTGAGGTACCTAAGAGATGTTTTCACCATGGAGGAAATCATGTCTCTGAAAAGATTTCACAAAAGATGCAATTGTTTTGCAGATAAAGTAAGAAATTGCTGGTCTGAAAAACAATGCCGACATCGTGTAGGACCGCTGGCAGATAAAGACCAGTCGGGCAAAATACGGATCTGTCGGATCACCGGTGATAGAAAACTTTGTGCTCGCATGGCCTCCATGGGGGTATATCCCGGCATTGAGGCAGATCTCATCTGCCCGGAAAGCGGCGGTCAGTGTATCCTTAAAATCCAAGGAAGCACGCTCAGCCTTGACAAGAGTGTAAGCGAAAATATACTTGTTTCAGCAATTTAATACGATATACTGACGGCCCTTTACGGGTCTTTTTTTTCGCACCGCCAATTAGGGCTAACTAACTTATCGCTTTCAACCATGTGGCAAATCATCATTATCTGGATAATCATCGGAATCTGCGCATTCTTTTTAGGCCGCCGACTCTACAGACAGTGGCGGGCCGCGCTTACTCCCGGTAAAAACGTCTCCTGCG
>JFJP01006410.1_pt1 | contig 17214 bp, 6 predicted proteins | sample 431651 | NCBI WGS metagenome assembly JFJP01 (sample SAMN02602958, study PRJNA72255) | Microbial mat metagenome, whole genome shotgun sequencing project. | biome: fresh water; feature: sink hole; material: water; isolation source: purple microbial (photo- and chemosynthetic) mats found in... | reverse complement strand
CTGCGCGAGGCCATCGTCGCCAGCCCGGACTTTGCGCTGCAACTGATTTCGACCCTGATCTGCCGCATGCGCCAGACCACCGACTTGGTCAAGGGCCTGGCCCTGCTCGACGTGTATGGCCGCGTGGCCGGGCTGCTGCTGAAGCTGGCAGTGAAGCAGGAAGACGGCCGCCTGGTGATCGCCGAGAAGCTGACCCAGCAAGACATTGCCGACCGGGTGGGTGCCTCGCGCGACATGGTGAACCGGATTTTCAAGGAGCTCACCGCGGGTGGTTATCTGAGCATGGAGAGTCGCCAGATCGTCCTCAACCGCCGCCCGCCGGCGCGCTGGTAAGTTTCACATGGCGGCGCACGTCACCTGTAGCGGATGCCGCACCCACACGGGCGTGACCGTTTCACCTGCCGCACCCCAAACGCCAGCATCAGCACAGACAGCAACATCACACCCCACTCGGACAAGGTCGGAATGCTGGCTGCGCCAGCGGCTGTTGGCGCCCAGGACGGGCCACCATCATCGATGATCGTTCCGTTGGCCGTCATGTCATCGTCACCCAGCGAGCCGTCGGTGAGCGTAAAGGTGGCCGTGGTATCGCTGACTGCTGCGCCCGGCATCAGATACCATTTCGCAGCACCTCCAAGCGTGACAGGGCCGTATTTGCTGTAGCTGCTATTGGCGGGCAACGCTGTTGGATAGGTGACTCTGACCGTCACCGGTCCGCTGCAATTGCTCAGTGTGAACCTGAACACCCCATGCGGAAAAGTTGTGCCAACAGGCGCGGTTGCTGGCAGCGAGGCGGTGAAGTGATGGCTGGCAAAGCCGCAAGTCCCGCCACCCATCAGATTGGCAGTGATCTGGCCGGTGCCAATGTTGCCGCTGACGGTTGTGACTGGTGCAGCATTGCTGACCGTGTGACTCAAGGCACTTGATGTCACGCCCGCGTTATGGCCATCACCGCCATAAACCGCCGTGATTGCCGCGTGCAGTCCGGCTGAAAGTGTGGCCACGGTACAACTCGCCACCCCCGCGCTGAGCGTTTGGGCCGCACAGCCACTGATGCTGTTGCCAGCATCCCTGAAATTGACGCTGCCCGTGGGGTTGGCACCGCCGGACAGTGTGGCCGTGAACGTCACGCTGTCGCCATAGGTGCTGGGACTGGCACCGGCCGAGCGTGCAAGCGCAATACCCGGGCTGGCTTGACTGTTGGTCAGATTGAAACTGGCCGATAGACTGCCTGCCGTGGCTGACACCACATAGCTGCCAACCGTGGCATTGGCCGTGGCCGTAAAGGCGGCGCTGCCCGTGGCATCAGCAGACACTGTGCCGCCAGCGCTGACACCGGCACCGCTGGCCGGGCCGGCAAAGGTGATGCCTTCGCCGTCCAGCGGCACACCCAGGGAGTCCACCACCCTGGCCGCGAGTGCTGTGGCAAAGGCGCTGCTGATGGGTGCTGTTTGCGGTGTTCCGGCGGTGGCGGTCAAGGTGGCGGGCGCGCCGCGCTCATAGGCACCGATGTCGCACATTGCGTTTTGCGGGCGGGCCATGCCGCGCTGGTCGGTGGCCGGGGCACCGGTGCAGGTGCCTGCGTTGATGGCGGGGCTGCCCGCCAGCAGCGCCAGGGTGTGTGTGAGGCCGCCGTTGTTGGCGAGTGCGCCCAGCAGCGGTGCTGCGCTGGTGAGGTTGCCAGTGGTGTCCCCGCCAATGGTGGCACCCGTGGTCGAGCCAAACAGGTTGTAGCCTTGCGAGGTGACTGCGCCGTCGATGTCCGGGCCACTGCCCGTGGCCGTGTTGCTGGCTACTATGGTGTTCTTGAGTTGGGCGACCCCGCCCACCACCACCGCGATGCCGCCGCCATTGCCCGGCGTGCTGTTGTTGGCGATGGTGGTATTGACGGCGCTCAGCGTTGAACCGCCGACGACATAAACCGCAGCACCGGCAGTGCCGGCGGTATTGCCGCTCAGCGTGACGTTGGTCAGGGTCATGCTGAGCGCGCGGTCGGCAATGGCGCCACCCAGCGGGGCGCTGTTGCCGCTGAACAGGGTGTTGCTGATGGTCATGGTGCCGCCCATGGCGTAGATCGCACCACCGAACGTACCGCTGGCGCTGTTGCCGCTGAATGTGCTATCACTGATGATCATAGTGCCATAGGTCTTGATCGCACCGCCGTCGGAGGCGGTGTTGCCGCTGAAGACGCAGCCGCTAACTGTGGTGGTCGCGCCCGCAGCGTCAAGCAGTGCCGCACCCGCGGAGGCGATCCCGTTCGCCAGCGTCAGGTTTTGCAGGGTGAACAGGCTGGCACCGGGTACCTGGAAAATGCGCACCGCGTTGTTGCCGCTCACCGTCAACACAGCCGCGCCCGGGCCGGTAATGGTCAGATCCTTGGTGATCGACAAGGGCGTGGCAAGAGTAATGGTGCCGGTCACACCTGCGGCAAAGGTTACGGCGTCTCCGGGGTTGGCATCGGCAATCGTCTGGCGCAACGAGCCCGCGCCGCTGTCGCTGGTGTTGGTAACGATGCGGCTGGTGCCGGTAGTCGCGCTGATGGTGTTGGAGTCGCCACTGCTGCCGCCATTGGCCGCGCGCACCCGGTAAAAGTAAGCCGTGCCGGGGCTCAGCCCGCTCACCACAGCGTGGGTGACGTTGCCCACATTCTTGTTGCTGTAGCCGCCCACCAGACTGGTAAAGGAGCTGTCTGTGGCCACATCCAGAAAATAGCCGGTTGCTACGCCGACCGCACCCCAGTTGGCCGTAAAGCCGGTGCCACTCAGCGCCGTAGCCGCCGTTGCCACAGGTGCCGACAGCCCTGTGGAAAAAGACAAAATGTCACCAGCCGGTGTGCCCCCGGCGCTCACCACCCGGAAGTAATACGGGGTGCTCGCGGCCAATCCGGTCAATGACGCACTGACTGCCGAGTGGACGCCTCCGGTAATGGTGATGGGCTGCGCCGCGACGGATGTTCCCAACGCCATAGTGGTACCGTATTGAAAAGTGGCACCACTGACATTGACCGTGCCATTGAGCGTGGCGCTGCTGGCACCCACCGCACTGGCAGCGTTGGTAACGGCTATGCTGGCCGACGACGCCGTTGTAAACGTTTGGTCGGCCCCATAACTGGTGCCACCGCTGTTGGTTGCCACCACCCGGAAGTGGTAGCTGGTGCTGGGTGACAAAGAAGACAGCATGCCCTGAACATCGGTATTGACCCCGGTGCTCAGGCTGGCAGGTGTGGCCGTGGCAGTGCTGCCATAGCTGGCCGTAGGACCAAATTCAAAGGATATGGCCGTGCTGCTATTGTTGGCGTTCACCGTCGCATGGGCAAAGGCCAGCACACTCCCAACGGTGGCGCTACCCGTTATCGCCAAGGGTGCTGGTGGGGCGGCCAGCGTGGTGAACGTCAGCTCGCTGCCCTGCACCGTGCTGCTGCCATTGGCTTCTGCCCTGAAGTAGTAAGTGGTGTTGGGTGCAAGGCCGCTCAAGGCGGCGCTGATGGACGTTGCGCTGCTGCCAGTAACTGGGCTGGGCGCTGCCGCCACACTGCTGCCATACACACCGCTGACCGTGCCATAGCGAAACAGCGTGGTAAAGCTGCCGCCCTGCGCATTGACCGATCCGTTCAGCGTGGTGGCCGTGGCGCTGGTGGCGCTGGCGGCACTGGTGGTCACGCTGGGGGGCACGATCTCATACGACAGTACCGTGCCGCTGCCGGTTCCGGCGTAGACCGTCAGCCCATCCGGGCTTACGGCCAATGCGCCAATGACGCGGTTACCCAGCCCGGTGGCAAACGGAGTGCTGCCGGTCCAGGTGTTGACACCGCTCAGTGCCGCCAGGGGCAGCAGCAACAGCAGCAACCCGGTGAGCAGAATGTTGCGTAATTTGTTCATTTGAGTACCCCTGTTACTGTGTTGCCCTTGCCCAGCCCTGCATTCGAGTCGAATTGGCCGCTAGCCCCCGTGTAATATGCGTAAGCAGCTATTTTTTTCATAGTGACTCCGTATTCAATCGATCTTGATTTCATGGCATCCCCGTGTTCAAAGCCGTCCAACTCGCGCAGTCGTCGCTGCTGACAAACACCCCGGCGGTGGTGCCCGCATAGAGCGTGGTGCCGGAGAGCGCGAGGGAGCGCAGATTGAGGTTGGTCAGATTGGTGTTGGCGCAAGCTGCCCAGGTAACGCCGCTGTCGCTGCTTTTGAACACCCCGGCACCATCGGTGCCTGCGTAGAGCGTGGTGCCTGCCGAGGTAATCGCCAGCGCCTTGACCTTTAGGTTGGTCGGCTGGGTGCTGGCAGCCGTCCAGTTGCCCGCGCCGACTTTCTTGTACACGCCGCCGCCGTCGAGGGCGGAATACAGCGTCGTCGGGCTGGTCGGATCAACCACGATCTGCACCACGGGGCCGGTGGGCACGTAGCCGGGGATGGCGGTGAAGGTGGCGGAGACGGTTTTGGCGGAACCGATAAATGTTAACTGGCAGGTGGAAGAGGCTCCCACTGCGGCGCAGGCATCGCCCCAGGCGGAGAACGAATATCCGGGTTCGGGGGTGGCGGTGCACGTTGTGGATAGGCCATATTCCACGGTGGCCGGGGAGCATGCAGCAGTGCCGCCCGCAGACGTATTGACATTTATGGCTACGCTTTTCGCCCGTATTACCACATCGCAAGGTAAATTACCCGCCCCACCTGCATCAGTGTATGCAAGCCATTGCTCATAGAGACGCACCCACAACATCCCTAGGCCGGAAAGATCTATCTGAGAATTCGGTGAACCATTGGAATCGTAATAGGTGAACGTACCACCCGAACTAATTTTGCAGCCCTTTTGCACTCCGTCGAGAGATATGTTTACGATCTCCTCGGCGTATGCAAGGCAACTGATATTTGCCACCGCTACCGCCCACCCGAGCCACCTGATGAGATAGCGCGCAATGCGTAGTTTCGACGCACCCTGCTCATAAAGCCGCGCAACTTGTGTCTCTCGCCGTGACAGCGCGGCGTCAGACACGCGCACCCCGCTAGGGCTGCGGTGCAGTCCGAATAAACCAAAACCCCGTTCGACCATACCTGACAAGCATTTCAGGCCTGTAGCCCCCGTGGAATATGCGTAAGCAGCTATTGATTTCATAGTGACTCCGTATTCAATGCATCTTGATTTCATGGCATCCCCGTGTTCAAAGCCGACCAGCTGGCACAGTCGTCGGTGCTGGTGAACACCCCGGCGGTGGTGCCGGCGTAGAGCGTGGTGCCGGAGAGCGCGAGGGAGCGCAGGTTGAGGTTGGTCAGATTGGTGTTGGCGCAAGCTGCCCAGGTAACGCCGCTGTCGCTGCTCTTGAAGACACCGCCACCGTCGGTGCCGACGTAGAGGGTGGTACCGCTGGCGTTGATGGCGAGCGCCTTGACCTTGCGGTTGGTAGGCTGGGTGGCGGCGGGTGTCCAACTTGCACCGCTGTCGCCACTCTTCCAGATCCCGGCGTTTTCCGCCCCAGCGTAGAGGGTTGCCGGTGGGGCCGGGGCGATCAGCAGCACATTGACTGGCGTGGTTGTCCCATTGGGTAGGCCGGTGTTTTTGAGGTTCCACGTCGCACAGTCGGGGCTGGAGTAGACCCCCGCTTCTGTCCCGGTGTACAGCTTGCCGGTTGCGTCTATCGCCAGCGACAGGGCATTCAGGCTCCCCGCAGCGGCGTTAGTGCAGGCGCTCCAGCTATTGCCGCTGGTGGAACTGGTGTACCCCCCGCCGCCATAAGTTGCGGCATAGAGGGTGCCGCTGACGGTCGGGTGAAGGGCCAGTTGCATGACCCGGAGATTGCCGGGCTGACCGATGGTTGAAACCCAGCTTTGGCCGCCATCGCTGCTTCTGAAGACCCCTGCGGTGTCCACAGCGGCGTAAAGGGTCTGGGGCGTGGTTCGATCAATGACAAGTGCGGTGACGGTCGGCCCGGTGTCAGTTCCGGTGAGAGTTAAATCGTAGGGACTCTCATCGCTATCGCTGTTGGCAATGGAGATGGTCGCGGTTTTGGTGCCAGTGGAGGTCGGGGCGTAGCGCACGGTGAACGTGGTGCTGGCTGAAGCGGCCACCGGCGAGACGGGTTGCGCCTGGATGCTGAACTGATCGGCATGGGCACCGCCGATGGTGATCGCAGTGGTCAACGTCAGATCGGCAGTGCCGCTGTTCACGATGGTAAAGACAACATCGGTGTTGGAACCGGGCGCATGAATGCCGAAACCGAAATTGCCACCGTCCGCAATCGCGGTGGCCCCTTGCGTCAGGCCCATTTCCGGCGAGGGAACGTCCACGCGCGTTGCAACTGCAGGGCTGGTGATAACGGTCGCGCAGGGGTTCTCGTACTGCGTTACCACGGCAACATCACCGCCGGTAAATGCGCATTCCCCTACCAGTTCGAACTGTATTTCCAGGATGTCCGTCGGGTTCAGAGCGGCCAAACCCGGGATTTGAGCGCTGGTCCAGACAAGGTGTGAGTTAAGGGAACTCGGGTTGTAAGCCGCGTTCGGCCCGTTCCACGCACCGCTGTTCAGCCGCCAGCGGGTGGAGCTCCCGGCATACGTCAGATGTGCGGGCAGGGTGACGTTCACCTGGGCGTTATAGATCGTTGATTGCCCGGCGTTGTGGAGGGTGGCGGTGGTGGTGGCGGAACCGCCGCAGGCGCTGATCGGCGTGGTGGCAACGATGCTGTTGAGCAACGACGACGACGCCACCTGCACCGTTGCACTGGCGCTGACCGTTGTCTGGGCGTCTACGCCATTGACTTTCCAGTTGGCGGTGGTGGTGGTGGACAGGTTGTTGCAGCTTAGGAATTGCGCAGTGGCGCTGATTTGCCGCCTCTCACCTGCAGTCAGCTCGGCAATGGCGATGTTGGCCCCGTTGATTAGGGCACCACTATGAGACTGGTTGACAGAGACTGTGACGCCCGCCATGTTGCTGACCACGGTCGAAGCATGTTGCAGCCCGCTTCCCAGCAGTTCATCCACCCAGACGTTGTACACCGAGGAGGTGCCACCGTTGGTAATGTAGAACTGTCTCGTGAAGCTGTTGGTGGTGACGACAAAGACGGCCGGGCTGCTTTCGATGATCAGGCCCCCCCCCAGCGCCGTGGAGACACTCCCTACTACCGCTACCGCCCACCCGAGCCACCTGACGAGATTGCGCGCAATGCGATGTTTCGATGCGCCCTGGTCATAGAGCTGCGCGAATCCCGTGTTGGCCTCCGATGCCGTCCAGTAGGCGCTTTCGCCTGAATAGGGCTTGGGAAAGGCCACGCTATCAATAGCCGGTGTATTCCCCGCCTTCACCAACGTCATGCGTTCGACGATGCGAGGCAAACGCCAATCGGAGTCAGCTTTGCAGGTGGCCGCATTTTGCGTTGCGGCCAGTGCCCGTACAGCGCCCAGCAAACCTGCCAGTGCCGCCACCCCGCACAGTGCCCATGTTTGCAAGCGTTTTAGGGTTCTAGCCCTCGTGGAATATGCGTAAGCAGCTATTGTTTTCATAGTGATTCCCGTGGGGTGTACATAAGCCGTCATGGCGTTCATAGTTTTCCGTATCCAAGAGTGGACCCGTGGCAGGCCATGGCAAAATCCCTGGCGCACAATGTCAACTTGTCCAATGGATGGCCCAACAGCATGAAACCTTCGCAAGCACTACAGGCGCACCGCGCAGACATTCGGCGCATCGTTTCAATGAACCGTGCCGAGAACCCGCGCGTGTTTGGCTCGGTGCTGGCGGGTGATGACACCGAGGGCAGCGACCTGGATTTGCTGGTGGACGCGCTGCCCGGTGCCAGCTTGTTTGACCTGGGTGGCCTGCAAGTCGAGCTGGAGTCGCTGCTGGGCATACGCGTGGATTTGTTGACCCCCGCCGACCTGCCGCCCAAGTTTCGCGCCTCGGTGCTGGCGCAGGCGCTGCCCGTATGAACACGAATCGCTTGCCCGACTACCTCGACCACATGCAGCAGGCCGCTGCGGATGCGTGCATCTTCGTGGAGATGCGCAACCGCATCGCCCACGGCTACTTTGACATCAACCTTGAAGTGGTGTGGGAAACGGTGCAAACGGCATTGCCAACGTTGTTGGATCAACTCCCAGGTGCTCGCCAGGCCGCGCAAGACCAAGGCGAAGAACCCCAGGGCATTTAAGGCCAAAGGGTGCAACTGGGTTTGCAGTAGGGTTTGCAGCCGGATTTGCAAGCGAATTAGGCCTGTAGCCCCCGTGGAATGTGCGTAAGCAGCTATCAAATTCATAGTATTTCTCCTTGCAATGGGCACAGGTTTCATGGCATCCCGGTGTTCAAAGCCGCCCAGCTGGCGCAACTGTCGGTGCTGACAAACACCCCGGCCTCGCTGCCCGCATACAACTTGCCACTGGCATCCATCACCAGAGAGAGCAGGTTCAGGTTGGCGGGCTGGCTGGCGCAGGCCACGTTCCAGTTCACGCCGCTGTCGGTGCTCTGGAACACTCCGCCGCCGTAGGTGGCGGCAAAGAGTTTGCTGCTGTCGCCGGGCTTGATAGCCAGCGCCTTGACGCGCAGGTTGGCGGGCTGGGTGCTGGCCGCAATCCAGCTGGTGCCGCTGTTGCTGCTTTTGTAGACCCCGGCACCGTCGAGGCCAGCGTAGAGGGTGGCGGGCGTGGCGGGGTCGACGCGCAACACCACGGCGGTGGGTGTTGGTGCCAGTCCAGACTGTGCAATCGGGGCTGGTGAAGACGCCCGCCTCGGTTGCTGCGTAAAGGCGTGCGCTTGGGTCGATGGCCAGGGCGACCAGGTTCAGGGCGGCCGCATTCAGGCCGGTGTTGGCGCAGGCGCTCCAGTGGTCGCCTTTGTCGGCGCTGGCGAACAAGCCGTTGCCATAGGAGGCGGCGTACAAGCGGTTGGCGTCGCTGGGGTGGCTGACCATCTGCGTGATGCGCTGGTTGAGTGGCTGGCCGGGTGCGGCGGTCCAGCTCAGGCCGCGGTCACTGCTGTTGAAAATGCCGCCGTCCAGACTGGCATGCAGAACCGCGGGCACGCTCTGGTCGACCAGGATCGAGGTCACGGTGGTCGGGCGATGGCTCAGCACGGTCGGCGCGGGAGCCTGGCAGTCTTCGCCATGGACGTTCCAGGAGCTGGTGGCCCGGTAGGTGAAGTCGCTGCCGCCGACGACGTTGGCGGTGAGTGCGATCTCCCGCCGTGTCCCGGGCGCGATTGTGCCTATCACCGTTGTTGCGCCATTGATGACGCCACCGGAATGGTCCTGATTTGCGGTGGTGGTCACGTCGCCGTTGTCAGGACTGACGCTGCTGGTGACGTACGCCAACCCCGCCCCCAGCTGGTGATCGACCCAGACGTTGAAGGCCGCGCCGTTGCCGCGGTTGGTGACATAGGTTTTCCATTTGACCTGGGTTGCGTTGAAGGAGTCCGGCGCAATCTGCAGCATCAGGTCGGCGCTGGTTTGCACGGCGGGCGCGGCGCTGGCGCTGGCCGCGCAGGTTTGGTCGGGTGTTGCGTTGGCGTTGCACTGGTCATCAAAATGGGCGACGGCGGCCAGCGCGCTGCTGCCGCTGCAGCGCTTTTGCACATTCAGTTCGACGGTGGCGATCTGGCCCGCCGAGCTGAAGCCGTCAGCAAAAGTCCACAGCCAATCGCTTCCGTCCAGTGTGGGCGCGCAACTGACCGGTGCGACGTCACCGCCGCAGATGGCAGCTGCAGGGGAAACGGCGCGATAGCTGAGGTTGGAAAGCCTCAGTGTCGCGTCGTTGGGGTAGGCAGTGGCGGAACTGCGCTGCAGGCTCAAACTGATCGTCTTGGTCTGCCCCGTGTCGAATCGGCCACCCAGCCCGGCCACCGCGAGCGACATGGCGGGTGCCTGCACCTTGACCGAAGCCGCCGAGTGCACCGTGGGCCCCGTGCCTGTGAGCGTGGACCAGGAGTAGAACGCCGTATCGGCGCAAGCCGGGGCGCTGGCGGGGGTGATTGTCAGCTGGTAGCCGATGGTCAGGTTCTTGCCGGCGACGGCAGTGGCCGGACAACCCGAGAAGTCCAGAGACAGCGACCCCGCTGGCGTCGTGTCGGTCATTAACACACAACCGGTAATGTTCATACCGTCAAGAACCACGAACAGGCTCCCCGGCACAAAGCTCTGGTTTGCCGCCAGATCCGCAAAAACCAGTTGGTTCAAGGTGGCGCCTGCGCTCGGGGCAAAGTCGTAAACGTTGACATAGTCGAGGTTGCGGCAACGTTCGCACAACGCCGGGGTGACCGTCTTCTGGGCGGTAACCGTGGCCGAGGCAGCGCAGGCAATCGCCGTGGTCCGCGCTGCAGAAGCCGCGAGCGCGCAAGCGGCGCAGTCGGTCACCGCGGCGTTGACGGCATTGCTGAACGTTGTGCCGCAGGCGGCATCGGCCGGCGCCCGCAGCGTGATGGTCTTGTCCAGGATGGCCGTGGGCGCGTGGCTCCAGGCGATGCTGCCGCCAGTGCCGCCGGAGCCTGGCGTCCAGATGCCGCCGTCCACCGCCTCCACCGTGAACCCGGGCGGCACGCTATCCACCACCGCGATGGCACCGGTGGTACCGCTGGCGCAGGCCGTCGCGCCACTGTACGCGGAGGTCACGCGGTAGGACACGGTGCCGCCGGCCTGCACCACGTCGCTGCCGCTGGTCACGTCGAGCTGCAGGCGCGGCGCATCCGCTGCGGCCTGAATGGTGTTGACCTCCAGTCCGGCGGCGAAGTTGTTCCCCGCCGCGTCGCGGTAGCGAGGCTGCCAGAGCACGGTGCGCGCCAGGCTTGCGGCGCACCAGTTCGGGTTGGCGAGGGTGAAGTTCAGGGTGTGGCTGGCGCCAGCCGGAATCGGCGGCAGCGTGAAATAAGGATCGGCTGCGGTGGTGTAGGGGTCGCTGGCAGCGCTGACCGCGAGCGCGCCGAAGTCGGCGTGCAAATAGACGCCGTAGGCGGGTCCGTCACCCAGGTTGGTGACAGTCAGGCTGTGGTTGGCGCTGCTTGCGTCATAGGAAAACGCGATGGCGGGCGCAGGGAAAGTCAGCAATGGGTTGCTGACACCCGCCGCCCAGGCGGGCAGCAGGAACAGTGCCAGCGCCACCACATACCGAAATTTTGACCCGGTGACGAGTCTGTGTGGCAGGAAATTCACGCTGTCGTTCCTTTCGGTGGCCCGGTGAAATTGGGTGCAAGCCCGATCGAATGCATCGCTTTCTCCAGGTGCGTCGAGCGTGGTTTCATGGCATGCCCGTATTCAAAGCCGCCCAGCTGCCGCAGTCGCTGTCGTTGTCGCTGACAAACACCCCGGCCTCGGTGCCGGCGTAGAGCGTGCTGGCGCTGGCGTTCATGCCCAGACTCAGCACATTCAGATTGCCCAGGCTGGCCGTGTTGCAGGCGCTCCAGGTTGCGGCGGCGTCGGTGCTTTTGAACACGCCGTTGCCATAAGTTGCGGCAAACAGCGTGGCGGTAGCGCCGGACGTGCCGGGCTTGATCAGCAGCGCCTTCACGCGCTGGGTGCTGCCCAGGCTGCTGTTGGCCGCCGCCCAGTTACCCGCGCCAATTTTCTTGTAAACCCCCGCACCGTCCAGACCGGCGTAAAGCGTGCTGGGCGTGACGGGGTCGATGACGATGGCGCTGGTGGAAATAGTCAGGGTGGAAAATGGCACCGGGCCGCTGACGTCGGAGATGGTGAGGTGAGTGCTGTCCTTGGCGACCATGTACAGGTCGTACTCGGTGCCCGGCGCAAGACCGGCCAGCGCGAGGGTGGCCGGGGTCTTGGCCACCATGGCACCGCTGCCCTTGGCGGCCACGGTCACGTTGGCGGTCCCGTTAGCGTAACTGGTGGCCCCGGCGATGATCTGGTCCGCACGGGGAGGCTGTGCATTGCGGGGCACAACGAGCCAGTATCCGGTGGCGGCCGCCGGGCTGGTGGCCGTCAGCGTGGCTGCGCTCACCGTGGTGCCGGAAACACCCACGGGAAACAACCCAAACCCAAAAGAGCCAGCGTGCTGTCCGCTTCGCACGCCAAAAGAGCCAGAGTTCTGTGCGCTTCGCACAAGGCGAAACTGGTAACGCTCCGGGGGTACCCCACTCCCATCCTTGGGCGCTGCTTCAACACTGCCGTTGGAGAAGTTGACGGCCCACGCGTAATTCAGATTACTCTCATATGTCGAAGCCGTCCAGAACTGGGGCGGCACCAAGAGTAGGCCTGGAAACGCCACTGTATCGATGGTCGGAGGGGTAGTCCCCTTGACCAGCGTCATGAGTTCCATAACGCTTGGCAAGCGCCAGTCGGCGTAGCCCTTGGAATTGAGCCTGCTGTGGTCTTGGGCTTCCCGGAGGGCGTCAGACCAGGGGATACTGGTGGCGCCTTGAGGGCAAGAGGTGTTGCTCTGGCCGGGCATCCCGCCGCACATGCGCCACATCAACCCGGTGGAGGTGTCAGTCACCGTGCCGTCGCCGTTGTCGACAAACGGCGGGCTGGAAGCGGCCAGCGCCTGCCCCGCGCCCAGCAGGCCCGCCAGCGCGACAACGCCGCACAGCGCCCAGGTTTGCAAGCGTTTTAGGGCGCTAGCCCCCGTGGAATGTTCGTAAGCAGCTATCAATTTCATAGTAAATCCCCATGGCGATGCGCAAGCATTCATTCGTTCACCTGCGAGTTATCCCACATTGCCGTTAGCCAAACGTTAGTCACGGCACAATGGTGTGGGATCCAACCGACAAACCCATGCCCACCCTACCGCCACCACCCACCTACCAGCTGCGCCTGCTGGGCGGCTTTGCGCTGGAGCGCCATGCGCAGCCCTGCAAGCTGACCTATGAAAAAAGCCGCGCCCTACTTGCGTATCTGGCAATGGCGCCCAACCGTGCACAGCCCCGTTTGGCACTGGCGGAGCTGCTGTGGCCCGACCTGGCGCGCGATGCGGCCCTGGCCAACCTGCGCCAGGTGGTGCACGAGCTGCGCCGCGCACTGGCCACCACCGATGCGCAACCGGCGCTGCTGGTGGTGACGCGTGACAGCATCGCGCTGCACCCGGCCCAGGCGCTGCAGGTGGATGCGCTGGCATTCCAGGAGAGCGCGCCACCCTGCCCGACCCCGCGTTGCGCCGCGGTTTGTGACCCGTGTCTGGCACGCATGGAGGCGCTGGCGCAAACCTACCAGGGCGAGTTTTTGGCCGGCTTTGCGCTGCCCGATTGCCAGGCGTTTGAGCAATGGTTGCAGGTGCAGCGCGAAGCCCTGCACCTGCGGGCGCTGGGTTTACTGAGCCGCCTGGCGGCCTGCCACGAGCAGTGGGGTAACAGCACCCGGGCATTGCCGTTTGCCCAGTGTTTTCTGGCGCTGGAGCCGTGGAACGAAGACTGCTTGCGCCGGGCCATGCGGCTGCTGGCGCAGAGTGGCCAAAGTGGTGCCGCGCTAACGCTGTATGACACCAGTTGTCAGACGCTGAGCCATGCCCTTGGAATACTGTTTTGCGATGAAACCCATGCGCTGGCGCAGCGTATTCGCCGGGGTGAGGTTTCAGCCCAGTCGCGCCGCGCCGACGACACACCGGTTGCAGCCAATCTGCCAATACCCGCGCCGCAGTGCCGCCAGGTGACCGTGCTCTATTGCGAGCTGAGCTGTCTGGCCGCTGACGACCCGGACACTGCGCTGAACCTGCTGCGCGAACCGCAAGCCCGCTGCAGCGAGACCATTCGCCGGGCATCGGGTTACCTGGTGCAGATTCGCGGGGGTAGCCTGCTGGCCTATTTTGGCTACCCGATGGCCAGCGAGAACGCCGCCCGCATGGCGGTGCAGACCGCCCTAGCCATCACACACAGTGCATTTGCCGCTGTAGAGGTGCGTGCCAGCGTGCACACCGGGATGGTGATCACCGGCGACCTGCAGGTGCCCGATGCGATTGGTGCCACTTCTGGCCTGGCCATTGGCTTGCGACAGCTCGCGCACAGTGGGCAGGTGGTGATCAGCAGCGCCACCCAGGCGCTGGTGGCGGGCTATTTTGATACCGCTGCCCTGGGGCTGCAGCCCGTGCCGGGGGCCAGGCAGGCGCAGCAGGCGTTTCGGGTGCTGCGCAGCAGTGGCGCCAGCTCGCGGCTGGAGGCCGCCGCCTGCCTGAGCCCGCTGGTGGGGCGGGAGCCTGAAATGGCCAAGCTGCTGGCACAATGGCAGCGGGTGCGCAAGGGCGAGCGGCGTTTTGTGCTGCTGCGCGGCGATGCGGGCATGGGCAAGTCACGGCTGATCCACACGCTGCGCGAATCCCTGCACAAGGAAGCCTGCACCGTGCGGGAGCTGCGCTGCGTGGAAGAACACCGCGACTCCCCCTTTTCCGCCCTGAGCAGCTTGTTCTCGCAAGCGCTGGGGGCCACACCTGACGACACGCCGCAGGCCCGCTTTGACCAGCTGGCCGCGTTTGTGGAAACATATTTTGCCGACAAGGACGAGGACACGGTGGCGCTGCTGGCGGGCATGCTGTCACTGCCCCTGCGGGCACCCTACCGGGCGCCAGCCGCATCGGCCCAGCAGCAGCGCGAAAAAACCCTGGCCATCCTGTTGCAGCGCCTGGTGGCGCTGGCGCGCCAACAACCAGTTTTGCTGGTGGTGGAAGACCTGCAGTGGGCCGACCCGTCAACCCTGGGTTTTTTGAAACTTTTTGCGTCAATGCCTCAGGCAGTGCCCGTGCTTGCGCTCTTTAGCGCCCGCACAGGTTTTGCCGCACCCTGGCTTGAAAACCAGGCCGACACATTGCCCCTGAGCGCGCTGAACGACAGCCAGACCGCAGCGCTGGTGCGCGCGGTGGCACCCGGCAGTACCCCGGCCCAGGTGCAGCAAATGGTGCAGCGCGCCGATGGCATACCGCTGTTTGCCGAGGAACTGGCGCGCGCGCTGGCGCACAGCAAGCCCTCGTTCATCCCGTCAAGCTTGCAAGACCTGCTCAGCACCCGGCTCGACAGCCTGGGCAACGCCAAGCGTGTGGCCCAGCTGGCGGCCAGCATCGGGCGGGATTTCAGTTTTGCCTTGTTGCGACAAATTGCCGACATCGCCGAGGCCGATCTGCTGGCGCGACTGCGCACACTGCAAGCGGGCGCTCTGGTGCAGGGTGATGTCAGAGCGGGCTTTTCCTTTCGCCATGCCCTGATGCGCGACGCCGTCTACCAGTCGCAAGCCCGGCCCGAGCGCGAGGCGGTGCACCGCCGGATCGCGCAGGCCCTGGTGAGCAGCGGTGATGCGGTGCGCCCGGAGCTGCTGGCACAGCACTGGGCCGCCGGTGGCGAATTTGCCCGTGCCGTGGCCTGCTGGATTGCAGCGGGCAAGCTGGCGGGCAAGCACGCGGCCAGCCAGGAGGCGGTGTTGCATTTCAAGGCCGGTCTGGCACTGATGGCGCAACTGCCCGCCAGTGCCACAACCGACTCGCTCGAACTGGAGCTGCAGATTGGCCTGGGCGCAGCGGCCTGTGCCGCACAGGGCTATGCATCAGCCGAGGGTGCGCAGGCCTATGCCCGTGCCATGGATTTGTGCAGCCAAACCGACAAACACCCCGACCTGTTTGCCGCCGTATGGGGCTTGTGGGCCAGCGCAAGCTCACGCACCGGCTATGCCAGCGCCTACGCGCTGACCGAGCAGCTGTTGCGCATGGCCGACCAAAGCGGTGACCCGGTGCAGCATCAGCAGGCGCATTTTGCCGCCGGGGACACCTTGTATTGGCAGGGAGAGTTCGCGATAGCGCGCGCGCATCTGGAGCAGGTGCAGGCGTGCTACCAGAGCCATCAGCATGCCAGCCATGTGGCGGCGTTTGGCGAAGACGCGGGGGTAACCAGTGGGGCCTATCTGTCATGGGTACTTTGGTTTCAGGGCTATACCGATCAGGCCTGCCAGGCCAGTGCGCAGGCGGTGGCGTTGGCACGCCAGCACAAGCACCCCTATAGCCTGGGCTATGCGCTGACGTTTGCCGCCATCCTGCACTGCCGCCTGCGCCAGCCCGAACATGCCCTGGTGCTGGCGCAAGAGACGCTGGACGTTGCCACCCAACACGGGTTTGCGCTGTGGCAGGTCGGTGGCCTCATCGCGCGCGGCTGGGCGCTGGCCATGAAGAATGACCCGGCTGGTGCCGACGTATTGCAGCAATGTGTGCAAGCCACCCGCGCCGCCATGGGCGGCGTGACCCTGGTGGTGCTGGAACCGCTGGTGGATGCGCAGGTGCTGCTGGGGCAGTTTGAGGCGGCGTTGGACGTGCACGCGCAGGCAGCCGGGGTTGGCGTGGCGCTGGGTGACCACCATGTGAGCGCAGAGCTGTTGCGCTTGCGGGGCGAGTGTTTGTTGCGGTTGGGTGGTCAAGGTGACGCTTTGGCACCAGCAAAGGCCTGCTTTGAGGACGCGCTGCACCTGAGTCGACAACAGGCAGCCAAGGCGCTGGAACTGCGTGCGGCCACCAGTCTGGCCCGACTTTGGCAAAGCCAGGGCCAGCCAGAGGCGGCCCGACAGGTGCTTGAAGCGGTTTGCACATGGTTTACCGAGGGGCTTGACACTCCAGACCTGCAGGATGCGCGTGCGTTGCTGAGATGAAGCCGGCCGCCACCTGGCAGCGCCATCCTGTAACATTCCCGCCATGACCCAGCCCGCACCCACACCGTTTGAGACCCTGATGCGCCGCATCCGCCCCGATGTACAGGCCATGCACGCTTACGTGGTGCAGGACGCCAGCGGCATGGTCAAGCTCGACGCCATGGAAAATCCGCATCGTCTGCCACCCCACTTGCAGGCGGCGCTGGGCCAGCGGCTTGGGGCGGTGGCGCTCAATCGTTATCCGGGTGCCCGCATTGACGAGTTGCGCGCCGCCCTGGCGCGCCATGCCACCGCGCCTGAGGGCTTTGAGGTGATGCTTGGCAATGGCTCTGATGAACTCATCAGCCTGCTGGCGCTGGCTTGCAGTGTGCCGCCGTCATCTGGCAATGGTCACAAAAAGGCCTGCGTGCTGGCCCCGTTGCCGGGCTTTGTGATGTACGCCATGAGCGCGCAGTTGCAGGGGCTGGACTTTGTTGGCGTGCCCTTGACGGCTGACTTTGAACTCGACCTGCCCGCCATGCTGTCGGCCATTGCGCAGCACCGACCAGCCTTGACCTACCTGGCCTACCCCAACAACCCGAGCGCCAATTTGTGGTCCGACGCGGCCATGGAGACGGTGATTGCCGCCGTGGCCGTGCAGGGGGGGCTGGTGGTGATTGATGAGGCCTACCAGCCGTTTGCCT
>JFJP01001983.1_pt1 | contig 17216 bp, 9 predicted proteins | sample 431651 | NCBI WGS metagenome assembly JFJP01 (sample SAMN02602958, study PRJNA72255) | Microbial mat metagenome, whole genome shotgun sequencing project. | biome: fresh water; feature: sink hole; material: water; isolation source: purple microbial (photo- and chemosynthetic) mats found in... | reverse complement strand
AAACTGGTCGATGAAATGATCATCAACCAGGACCTCGCCCCGACCTTCCTCGACCTCGCCGGACTCCCCGCGCATCCGGGCATGCACGGCGTGAGCTTCAAGCCACTCGCCCTCGGCAACAAACCCGCGGACTGGCGCACTTCCTTTCTTGCCTACTATCGCAAGGAGCTCGGCGACACACCCACCTGCCGCGGCGTCCGCACGGAAGATGCCAAGTTGATCGTCTATAAAAACAATCCCGAATGGAATGAAGTTTACGATCTGAAAAACGACCCCTACGAGCTGAACAGCCTCCCCGCCGACGGCCCTCTCGCCACACGCCTCAAAGCCGAGCTCGAAAAACAAATGAAGGCGGTCGGATTCGAACAGTGAATTTCTGATCACTGGAACGAATCACGGGTGCCTGAGTTTATATGACTTTAACATTACTTTGAGGCTGACTTGAAAATTAGAAGATTCGTAAGATCCGCCTGATTCGCGGTAGCATACATCTTCGAAAAATACGACTTTTTACCTGTTTTGACGAGCGGACTGAAGATCCGCGCTCCATTTTTAAGACAGCCTCTTACAGAAATCCAACTACCCGCCACGCACCATGGGATTCATATCACCAATCCTCGTTTGGCGTCCATAACCCAACGTGGATGGGACTAGCAGTCCCAGTCCGTCGGGGGTGCATCGTGTCCCTCTGAATCACAGCCGCAACCTACGAAACACAAGCAATTGATCATCTATATTCCATCATGATCACCAAACGACTCTTCATCTTGTATTCATCGCTCGCCTTGCCGCTCTGTTTCGCTGCGGAACCGCTCAAGGAAAATGCCAAGTCAACGACCGAGAAGATCACCATCGAAGGCAAAACCCTCATCCTCAGCGTGCCCGCGGAAGCCGCACCCGGCAAACCGTGGCTCTGGGTCGGCGAATTCCCCGGTCACCTCCGCTCACTCGAGTCCGGACTCCTCGCAAAAGGCTGGCACATCGCCCATGTTTACGTGAGCAACCAGTTCGGCTCGCCCAGCGCCATGGCCGTCTGGGAAAAAGTGTATGATGAGCTGCACGGCAAACGCGGCCTCGCCCCGCGTCCGGCCCTGCTTGGCATCTCTCGCGGCGGTCTCTATGTGAACGCTTGGACGCGTCTTCATCCCGATCGCGCCAGCGTGCTCTATCTGGATAACGGCGTCTGTGATGCCCGCTCATGGCCCGCTGGATTGCAACTGATAGAAAAAGGCAATGGCAGCAGAGGAGACTGGCGCCGTTACAAAACTGAGTTCAATTTCGCCAGCGATGAGGAGGCGAGCGAGAAATCCGTCCGTCCAGCCGATGGCTTCGCTCCCGCCATTAAGAACGGCGTTTTCCTGATCTCCGTGCATGGCACAGCAGATAAAACCGTGCCTTATGTCGATAACGCCAAACCCCTCGTCGACCTCTGGGAGAAATCCGGTGGACGCTTCAAGATCTTTCCCAAGGAAGGTGGCGACCACCATCCCCACGGGCTTCCCGATCCCGCACCGGTGATCGAACTGCTCTCTCAACAAGCCCAAACATCACCGACGAAATAGTCCGATACACTCTCCCACCACTTTCATCATGATCACCAGAATGCCACTGCGCTTTTTCGCTAAAACCCTCCTCCTCGGCACCCTCGCCGCGGCCCCACTCAGTGCCGCCGTCCTGCCCGTTGATCTACCCGATCCCGATCCGGCCGACAAGGGAGCGAAGAACAAACCCGTCAAAGTCTATATCCAGTCCGGCCAATCCAACAGCCTTGGCTTTGGCCGCATCGAAGGCGCGGCAGCGTTCTATTCAAACGTCTTCCTCTCCGCCGATCCCTCGGTCACGGAAAGCACCCTGCCCGGCGAAAACTCCGCCATCCTGCGCTTCGGCGTCTTCCAGTCGGACAAGTCCGACGCCCCCGCGGGCGGCATCGCCAAAAGCCTTCCCGGCAGCCCCGCCGTCGCCCTCGGCACGGTGAATGCCACGCTGCCCGAAGCCACCGGCTCGCAGCCCGTCGCGATCGACGCGTTTCTCGAAGTTCCTCACGACGCCACCTATCAGCTCCACGCCGGCACCGGTTCCAGTTCGAAAGCCATCGCCACCATCAACGGCAAGGAAGTCTATCGAAAGGACAGCGAGGCCCCCGCCACCCTCACCTCCATCGACCTCAAAAAAGGCCAGCGCCACCCGCTTCAAGTCACCTTCCACGGCAGCGGATCACCCGCGCTCTGGATGGAGATGGTGAACCTCAAAGGCATGGGCGACCTGAAATTTGTGGTCAACGAACTCGGTCGTTTCCCCCAGCTCATCGACAAGGACGGCAAGTGGACCGAGCGTCAGGACGTCATGCTCAACAACGCCTACATGGGCAAGGGCAGCAGCAAACCGCTCAGCCCCGGCACCATCGGCAAAACCTTCGGCCCCGAACTCGGCTTCGGATACGTCATGGGCACTTTCCTCGACGAACCGGTCATCGTCATGAAAGCCGACATCGGCAACCGCAGTCTTGGCTGGGACATCCTGCCACCAGACAGCAAACGACACACCTTCGAGGGCAAGGAAGAGCCGGGGTACAAGGAAATGCTAGACGCCAACGGCAAGGTGATCCCGTGGGATGGCAAAGGCTGGTATGCCGGAAAACAGTACGACGAATACACCGCCTCCATCCGCGCCGTGCTCGACAACTTCAAAGAGAAATACCCGCAATACGCCGACCAGGGATTTGAAGTCGCCGGGTTCGTCTGGTTCCAAGGCCACAAGGACGCTGGCAGTGCCGCTCACACCGCCCGCTACGAGGAAAACCTCGCCAACCTAATCCGCGCGTGGCGTAAGGAATTCAAAGCCCCTAACGCCAAGTGGGCCATCGCCACCGGCTGCGGCAGCCAGGGCGCCGAAGGCAACGCAAAGCTCGTCTTCCAAGCCCAGCTCAACATCTCCGATCCCAAGCTCCATCCGGAATTCGCAGGCAACGTCAAAACCATCGACACCCGCCCGTTCTGGCGCGATGCCGCCGTTTCCCCGAGTAACCAGAGCTACCACTACAACCACAACGCCGAGACCTACATGCTCGTCGGCGATGCCCTCGGCCGCGCCATGGTCGAGTTGTATGGCGGCAAAGCCGAATATCCGGATCCGAAAATGCCCGACAAGGTCGCCTCCCTGCCCAGCCTCCCCGAGCTCAGCCCCGAAGCCCTCGATCCGATGCGCGCCGCCCTGCGCCCGATCGTGCTCGACAAGATCATCCCCGATTATTTCGCTGCCGCACCTGGCATTCCCAGCTACCTGCGCAATGGACTCGAACTCACCGTCATTGCCAGCAACAAAGCCCCGTCCAAAGTATCCGCGGAACTAACCAGCCAGCTCGACAAGGCCATCGACTATTATCAACTCGTCGGCATCGGGGATTACACCTGGAAGCCAACCGGCCCGGAGATGCGCCTCGCCGAGTGGCAGTATTTCAGCTTCGACCCTGCGGAAAAGAAAACCGATGAGAATGGCGATCGCTACCGCCCGGTCACCCTGCCTTCAGGCATGGAACAATGGTCCTTACCCGACTTCGATGCCGCCAAGGCCGGGTGGAAAACCGGTAAGGCACCATTCGGCCAAAACGATGGCAAGCAAACCGCGCTGCGCCAACGCTGCGGTAACCCGCACTGCCATTGTGATGTCACTCCTAACACCCTTTGGGAAAAGGAAGTCCTCTTGATCCGTCAAAAATTCAAGATGCCCGCCTTTGAAGAAGGCAAGCGCTATCGCGTCGTCGTCGGTGGCGGCGGCCACGGCTGGGAGGGCGAAGGATTCGCACTGTATATCAATGGCGAACAAGTCACCGAGATGCCCGGCGGATACTACAAAAACGGCGGCGGCCCTCGCGGTGCCTATCTCTTTGATAACATCCGCCCACAGGTGGAAAACAAGGAAGTCACCATCGCCGTCAAAGCCTTCCTCCGCCAGAACAGCCACCGCAACAAAGCCGCGCCACCCACCGGCCATATCAGCGTCTGGCTCGAGGAAGTGAAGCTTCCGCCAGCGGTCGCTGCCATCAACCCGGCGCCTGAGTCCACAAAATGAAACCATCCCGCCAATGACCGCCATGCTTGTTTTGGCTTTGTCGTTGCAAGTCCCGGCCTGACATGGTTGACGATGCCCGGACGGAAATTCAAAAACAGCCGAAAAAATCCCAGTCAAACGAGATGAACAAAGCACCACGACTCAAACAGACACTCGCGGCGGCGGTCACATTCATGATCTGCGCGCCATCCGTCTTCGCGCAATCCTTCTACAAGGAAGAGCCTCTGTTTTCCACGGCACCTGATCCGAAAAAGTCGATGGAAACCATCACCCGCTTCGGCCCGGTCGGCATGTCCATCGAGCTGCACCAGCCGGATTTCCAGATGTGGGCCGGAACCATCGAACCCGGCTCCCCGGCTGAAGCCGCTGGCTTGAAAAAGGGCCAGATCATCGAATTGATCAACGGACAGCCCCTCAAGGACATCGATCCCCGCATCCAGCTCGGGCAAATCATCGAGGCCGCCGAAGCCAGCGACGGCATCGTGAAATTTGCCATCAAGGATCTGCCAGCCCCGGTGGAGGTGAAGATCCCGGTGCTCGGCGCTTACAGCAAGACCTGGCCGCTCAACTGCCCGAAGTCGGACAAGATCGTCCGCGATTTCGCTGAGCACCTGAAGCAACCGAAATCCAACATGGGCTTCGCCGACATCGGCATGCTCTTCCTGCTTTCCACGGGCGATGACAAGGATCTGCCCACCGTTCGCGACTGGGTACATGGTCTTAGGAAAAAGGCTGCCCCGGTGGTCGCGTGGCACATCGGTTATGGTGGATTGGCGTTGTGTGAATACTACCTGCGCACCGGCGACGCGGAAGCCCTGCCCGTCATCCAGAGCTGGGTGGACTCCGCAGCCAAGGGCGAATACCTCGACGGCTGGGCGGGACGCGGCGGCGTTCCGGGTCTGGGCTACGGCTACGGCCACCTCAACGCCGGCGGCACCCATGTGCTCACCTTCCTGCTGCTCGCCAAGCAATGCGGCGCGAACGTGAACGACAGTCTGCTCCACCGCACCTTGGTGCATTTCTTCCGCTTCGCCGGACGCGGCGTCAATCCTTACGGCGACCATCGCCCGGAAAACTCCTTCGTCGATAACGGCAAAAACGGCAAACTCACCTTCGCCATGGCCGCCGCCGCATCGCTCACGCCCGAGGGCGAGAAATCCATCTACGCCAAAGCTCGCGACCAGGTGGCGATGACGGGTTTCTACACCACTACCTTCATGCTGCACGGCCACACCGGCGGCGGCGTCGGCGAAATCTGGCGCAGCACCGCCATGAGTCTGCTGGCGGATGAAAAACCACAGCAATACCGCGATTTCATGGATCACCGGAAATGGAATTACGATCTATCAAGGCGGTTCAACGGTACATTCGGCATCCTTGGCGGCGACCGCTACGATGCCGAAGAGTGGGGCGCGGGATATGCACTCACCTACACAGTGCCCCGCAAGACACTGCGCATCACCGGCGCGCCACCGTCCAAATTCTCCAAGTCCTATCAACTCCCCAAAAATCCGTGGGGAACCGCAGCCGATGAAATCTTCGTTTCCCTCGATCCGGTTCCAGGTTCCGACATCGACATGTCCAAGGAAACGCTCATCAAGGATTCCTCCCTGCCTCTCATCCGGCGGCTCAACGAAAAGGAACCCACCGACGACGAAATCCGCCGCTACGCGCACCACCCGGATTACCTCATCCGCAACATGGTCACATTGAACGCGGCCGGACTCAGTTGTGACTACATGTTTCCCAAGCCCGGCAAACGCGTGCGGCCCGAGTTGCTGGAGGAACTCGCCCGCCATAGCGACCCCCGCGTCCGCAATGCCGGCATCCTCGCAGCAGTCAGGGCCTTCGATCCCGCAGCCGACTGGTCCAAACGCCTCTTTGACTTCGCCATCGAGCGCCTCAAGGACGATAACGAATCCTGGTTTGTCAAGGACGCCAGCCTCGCGCTCGTCGCCAAGGGCACGCCGGACATGATTGTCCCGCACGTCGATCTCCTCGTCTCCTATCTCAAACACCCCGAACAATGGCTGCAGAACGGCGCGCTCGTGGCGCTCGTCAAGGTCGCCACCGACGAGCGTTGTTATGAGAAGGTGCTGCCGCCAATGGGCGAACTGTTCACCACGACTCCACGCCAAAGCACCACCTCGGTCCCCTTGTTGGCCCTGCGCGCCAAGTTGCCGGAGGCATCCGGAAAAGTCCGCGATGCGGCTCTCAAGGCGATGGGCGGCGCCTATCAGAACTACAGCGGTCCCGACAAATGGGTCGGCGGCCAGAACATGGTGGGACACCGCAAGGAGACTCTCGATCTCATCGCCGGCTCCCTCGTCGGCATCCCCGGCGGATACGACGTGCTGTATGAGCTTTCCAGAAAACAATTTCCCGGCGAAGCACTTCCCCATGACGGGATCTTCCTTGCCGCCGATCCGGAGAAATTCGGACCCGAATTGAAAAACGCCATCCAGCCCCTGATCCGCGAGAAACTCATCTACCAGTATATCGGCGAGAAACGCGGTGCCATTTTGAACGACATCAAATCACCCACGCAGCGCGGCTCGGTCAGCAATTCCATCGACGGGCTGGTCGATCTCTATCAGAAGGTCGGCATCCGCGATTATGATTGGAAGACTTTCGGCCCGGACCTCGCCAACGCCAAGTGGCATTACCTCACCTTCGATCCGCCCGAAAAGCAGAAATACGACCTCTCCCCGTGGCGCTACCGTCCGGTGACCTATCCGGCAGGCATGGAGAACTGGTATGCGCCTGAATTCGATCCCGCCAAGTCCGGCTGGAAAACGGGCCAGTTCCCGATCGGACAATACAATGGGGAACTCGTCACCACCCGTGGCCGCAACCCGTGGCCTGAACCTCCGCGCACCCTTTGGGAAAAGGAGGTTTTGCTGGTGCGCGGCACCTTCGATCTGCCCGCCCTCAAGCCCGATCACCTCTACCGCTTGCGTGTCCAGACCGGTCAGGGCGTGGGCGCTGGCGATGGATTCAAGGTGTTTATCAACGGCAAGCCAGTGCTTGAGACCAAACAAGGCCTGGACCGCCGCGAGGGCGATACAATCCGCGGTGTGTGGATCACTCCGGAAATCGCCAAGGACTTCGCCAAAGGCCCGGTCACCATCGCCGCCACCACGTTCATGCGCTACGGCGACCGTGCCATCGTCCAGTTGCCGCCTGTGCCACAGGGCACCTTCAGCATGTGGCTGGAGGAACGGAAGCTCCCGCCACTCGACAAGGACGTGCTCACCAAGGCCGCGTCCTTCCTGCCGATGCTCTGCGCCGAATGGCAGTTGCAGAATGACCCGGCGAACGGCAAGTCTCCGTCCAGCGAAGACGCCTTCCGCTATGATGGAAAGTTTGTCGCCAATCCGAAAGTCATCGGCACATGGAAAACAGTCGGCCTCGTCAACACCATGGCGGAATTCGCGCCCGACAAGAAAACGGACTTCGGCCGCAGCCCCTTGAAGCAGATCGTTTTCCAGGACAAGGGCCACACCGACTCGCCGGACTGGATCTGGTCCGGTGACATGCTGATGGACCTCAACCGATCCCAGGCACTGAGGATCACCCCGCAAACCATCGACGGCACCGAATACCTGTTCATCGAGTCCGGCGGTTTCAGCAATCAGAACCCATCAGGCTGGCAATCCCCGCTCATGGTGATGAAACGCGGGGAAAGCGAAAAAAACGGCTCCCTGTAACCGTTTCAAACAACCAACCAACCAATCATGAAACATCGCACCACCTCACGGCGAATCCTCGCCCGCCCGGCAACGGCTCTCGCCATGCTCGCCGTTTTGCCCTTCACCACCCTCACGGCGGCGGAGCAAACCAAGAAGGTCAAAGTTTACATCCTCGCCGGCCAATCGAACATGGTCGGCATCGGCCAAGTGACCGGAGGCGACTCACGCTGGGGGAAGGAATTCACCGACACCGTTCTCTCGATGTATGAAGGCAGTCCCGATGCCGCCACCGACTACGACAAACTTAAACCCTTGAAGACCCTCCCGCTCGCGGAGATCGGTGGCGTGAATCCCGAGCCGTTTCCGAAGGAGGGAGTTGCCGTGCTCCGCGGCCAGCTCTCGATGCCGGCCACGGGTGTCTATGAGTTCCGTCCGGGCTACGGTGCCTCGGAGGAAAACATCATGATCGTGGACGGAACGGAGGTCTATCGCAAGGAGCCCGGCGGGAAGGCCGTGCAAACCGCCGTCAAATTGGAGGCCGGCAAGAAGGTGCCCTTCAAGGTGACCTACCTCAACCAACAAGGCAGCGCCCTTGGCTGGTATTCGCGCAAGGATATTCCCGGAACCCTCAAGTCGGTGGTTGGCTACGACGGCAAATTCAAATACCTCGCCAATGACAAGGGCGAGTTCGTCCCGCGCGACGATGTATGGTATACCGGCGTGGTCACCGCCACCGCTAACAAGTGGTTGGACATCGGTTGCGGCGCATCCGCCACCAGCATCGGCCCGGAGTTGGGATTCGGCCACATGGTGGGCAATCACTTGGACGAACCCGTGCTCATCCTCAAGGCCAGCCAGGGCAACCGTTCCCTCGGTTGGGACTTCCTGCCGCCGGGATCGGAGAACTTCGAGGCCACGGATGCGGAAGGCATCACCTGGGTGCATGCCGGATACAAACAATCGCCCGACCGCTGGAAGAAAGGGACCGAACCGAAGCCCATCGAGTGGTATGCCGGAAAACAATACGACGACTGCTTCAATGCAGCGAAGGAAGTGCTCGCCAAGTTCGACGAAAAATACCCGCAATGGAAGGGCAGGGGATATGAGATCGCCGGCTTCGGCTGGTGGCAGGGCCACAAGGATGGCGGCGAGCAAGGCAAAGATCCCGCCGGCGTCCATGCCCAGCGCTACGAGCAGAACCTCGCCCACCTCATCAAAACACTGCGCAAGGAATTCAATGCTCCCAACGCGCCCTTTGTGGTGGCCACCTGCGGATTCAACGGCGGCGAAGGCTGGGAACCCGGCAGCAGCGCGGATACCATCTTCAATGCCCAGATGAATATCAGCGATCCCGCCAAACATCCGGAATTCAAAGGCAACGTGAAATCGGTCGATACCCGCCCGTTCTACCGCAAACCGGAAGTTTCCCCGCGCAACCAGAGCTTCCATTACCATGGCAATGCCGAGACCTACATGCTCGTCGGCGAAGCGATGGGCAAGGCGATGGTGGAACTCGACAAATAAACAGAGGGAGTGACCGATTGGAAAACCTCCAACACGCACACTTACCGCTACAAGAGATCAAGCCAGCAAGTCGCCGAATTTGAGATCGTCGATGGCATACTCACCTGCAACCGCTAAAAACACGCGTGATGAAGATATGAAAATGAGACGACCCAACACAGCGTTCCTCGCCATCACCGCCGCCTTGCTGCTTTCACCCTTCGCGGCGTCGGCCGCGCAGGAGCAACCCGCTCCAGCCATCGAACTCGGTTCGCCGTTCAGTGACAACGCAATCCTGCAACGTGAGAAGGATGTCCCCGTATGGGGCTGGAGCAATCCCGGAACCTCGGTCACGGTGGAATTCGCCGGACAAAAGGCCAACGCCAAGGCCGGAGCCGATGGCAAATGGATGCTCAAGCTCAAGCCGCTCAAAGCCAGCGCCGAGCCCGCCGAAATGGTCATCAGCGACAGCGACGGCAAAAATGTATCTATCAAGAACATTCTCGTTGGTGAGGTATGGCATGCTTCCGGCCAGTCCAACATGGAGTGGTTTGCCAATAAGTCGAACTGCTCGACTTTGGCGCAGGAGCTTTCGAAGGCCAAGGACGAGGTGCCGATCCGGGAGTTGAGAACCGACACCGTGTCCGCTCTCTATCCGCAGGAAAAGGTGACCTCGGAGGCCGGATGGAAAACCAGCCGCACGGCGGGTGATTTCTCGGCGCTGGCCCTTGCCTTTGCCAACGAACTCCACAAGGAGTTGAAAGTGCCGGTCGGAATCCTTCTCACCTCCCACAGCAACACACGCGTCGAGGCGTTCACCGAACGCAAGGCGATCGAGGCCCATCCTGGACTCAAGGTGGACGCCGATCTGATCCACGACGGCGATGTCGGTATGGAGCAGGGCCGCGCGGCGTTCGGGAAATACTATCAGGATTTGGAGGCGTGGCAGAAGGCCTCGGCGGAGCTGGGTTTCCCCGTGGAGCGACCACTGAAGCGGCCGGGGCTGCCGGGAATCGCCGGCGAGTGGCGCGGACCTTCGCAGTTTTTCAACGGCAAGATCGCGCCGGTCGCGCCCTACGCCATCCGCGGCTCGCTGTGGTGCCAGGGCGAGTCCAACAATGGTGACGGCAGGCTTTATGCCGCCCGGATGGAAGCGCTCGCCCAAGGTTGGCGCGATGCCTGGGGTATTCCCGGCCTGCCGTTCTACTTCACGCAAATGCAGGGCTATGGCACAACGGACCCGGACGAACTGGGCATGGCCGATGTCCGGCAGGCCCAGCACCTTTTTTTCACGAACAACCGCGAGCATGTCGGCATGGTCGTCCAGACGGATCTCAACCCCGGGGCTTCGGGAGCCATTCACTATGCGAACAAACTCCACCCCGGCATGCGGCTGGCGCGCTGGGCGCTCGCCAAGGATTACGGCCGCGACATCGCCTATACCGGTCCCATCTACGAGAAAGCCACCATCGACGGAAACAAGGCGGTCGTCTCGTTCGACAAAGGAAGCCTCTTCGGCGGGCTGATGGTAGGCAGCAAGGGCATGGAAAAAGACAGCAGGGAACCCGGCAAGTATGTCGAACCCGCCCTGCCGACGCCCCGCGAAAAGCTCAACCACTTCCGCCTGTGCGGCAAGGATCGGAAATGGTTTGCCGCGGAGGCGGAAATCGTCGGCGAGACCGTGGTGGTGACGTCAAAGGACGTGCCCGCGCCGGTCGGCGTGCAATACGCGCACTGCGCGACACCAATGAATTCGAATCTCTACAATAAAGCCGGCCTGCCTGCCACGCCATTCGCTGCGTTCGACGGCAAGTTGATGTTTGAAGAGGACGACATGGAAAAGGTGGCGGCGAAGAAGGCGAAGCAAGCCCCAGCCAGCGTTTCGGACCATCCTGTCTTCGAGCTTGCGGCGTTTTACCGCGATGGAGTCATCATCCAGCGCGACCAGCCGGTCCCTGTGTGGGGCTTCGCCAACAAGGGCGTGGAGGTGACCGTGACGCTCGGCGATGCCACCCAAAAGGCGGTGGCGAACGACCACCAACAGTGGTCGGTCTCCTTCCCGGCGCGGAAGGCGTCCGCGCGGCCGATCACTCTGGAAGTGAAAACCAGTCATGGCCGCAGCAGAACCGTCAGTGACATCCTCGTCGGTGACGTCTGGTTTCTGACAGGAAACATCCTGCTGAGCACCGAGCCGTCTTATGACAAGCGCGACGCGAAAGCCGCCGTTCCCGAGGCCATGCCGCTGCTGCGCGAGTTCCGGCGGCGCACTTCCGCCAGCACCAGCGCCACACCGAGAAAACGCGGCTTCGAGACGGGTGGCGACCGCAGATTCCGCTGCTTCTGGCAGACCGCCGATTTCAAGAACCCCGACGACAGTGTGGGCATGTTCGCCTATCAGTTTGCCAAGGCACTCAACCGCCCCGGCATCCCGCAGGGTTTTGTGAGCATGTCTTCCGGACGAGGGCAAGAAATGGCCTCGCCGCTATCATGGACCTCCTTCGCCGGAGTCAAGGAGGTGAAGAACCCCGCGTTCCAAGCCCGGCTCGATGCCTTGCTGCTTCAGGATCCCAACTCCGAGGTCTCCAAGAAGGCCATCACGGAATTTGTGAAGGCCGTGAAAGCGGAAGTGGCGAAGGTTGCCGGAATGGCCGCCAAGGGCGCCAACATGTCCGCTGCGCCGCTACAGTTTCCCGCGTTTCCGGAACCCGGTCCTAAAAGCGCGATCAAGCCGGACGCGGTTCCCACCTTCACTTACAACTGGTGTGTGAGTCCGCTCACGCCGATGGCTGTGGCCGGCGTGATCTGGGTGCCGGGTCAGGCCAACGTCGGCCACACGCCTGCGGACTACTCGCCCGAACTGGAAATCTACGCCCGCAGCCTGCCGGGCACCTACGGAATGACTAAGGTGCCTTTCCTCCACGCCCAGCCCTCCGCCACGCTGGTGCCGGGCATCACCGCACCGGAGATCGAAAACTCAAAAGCCGTGCAATTCGATCAATGGCCCAAGAGCATCAAGGAGATCGCCACCCAACTCGGCATCGCTGCGCAAAACACGAAATGAAATCGATCATCGTTTTACTCTCCCTAACTGCCGCCGCTCATGCATGGCAGCCAGCTGACGGCTCTATGCTCACCGTGTGGGGCGCTCAGGTCACCCCGGACACTGCCTGGCGCGAATATCCGCGACCGATGATACAGCGGAAGGAGTGGACCAACCTGAACGGTCTGTGGGACTACGCGGTCACGCCCATGACACGCACCGGACATCCCGACAAGTGGGATGGACAAATCCTCGTGCCTTTCGCCATCGAGTCAGCGCTATCCGGCGTGAAGAAGTCTCTTACGCCGGACGACGCGCTGTGGTACCGCCGCACGCTCGAAATCACGCCGAAGGCCGGCAAACGTTATCTGCTCAACTTCGAAGCGGTCGATTATCAATCCACGGTCTGGGCGAACGGCAAGGAAGTGGGCAGTCACCGCGGCGGCAACCTTCCCTTTTCATTCGACGTCACCGAGACACTCCAGTCCGGAACCAACACGCTACTGGTCCGCGTCACAGATGCCACCGATACAACCTATCAACTTCACGGCAAGCAGTTGCTCAAGCCGCATGGATGCTTTTATACGGCCGTCTCCGGCATCTGGCAGACGGTGTGGCTGGAGGAAGTTCCCGAGCTGCACGTCCGCAATCTCAAGATCACACCGAAAATCGACGGCACGGTCGCCCTTGCCATCGACATCGAAGGACCGAGCGACAAGCCGCCTTCGGTCACGGTCACGGCTTCGCTCGGCGGCCGCAAAATTGCGGAAACCAGCGGCTCGCCTGATCGACTCACGCTGAAGATCCCCGACCCCAAACTCTGGTCGCCGGACTCCCCGACGCTCTATGATCTATCCGTCACACTCGGCGAGGACACGGTGACTTCCTACGTCGGACTGCGCGAGACGACGGTTGGAAAAGATGTCGATGGAAACCTGCGGTTCCATCTGAATGGCAGGGAAGTGTTCCACTTCGGCCCGCTTGATCAAGGATGGTGGCCCGACGGCCTGCTGACTCCGCCGTCTGACGCCGCCATGCGCTCGGACCTCGAATTTCTCAAAGCCGCCGGTTTCAACATGCTGCGCAAGCACATCAAGGTCGAGCCGCGCAGATACTACCATCATTGCGACAAGATCGGCCTGCTCGTCTGGCAGGACCAGGTCAGTGCTTACAGAAAGAGCCTGAACCCTCCTTGGACCCGGCTTGAGCCCGGACCGGTGGACGCCACGTGGCCGGAAGAAGCTCACCAGCAATTCATGAGCGAGTTGAAGTGCATGATCGACGTGCTCCACAACCACCCGAGCATCGTCCAGTGGGTCACATTCAACGAAGCATGGGGCCAGCACCGCACGATGGATGTCGGCAAGTGGGCGGTCGCCTACGATCCCAACCGCCAGATCAACGTCGCCTCGGGTGGAAACTTCTGGCCCAGCGGTCACGTGGTGGATGCCCACAACTACCCGCACCCCACTTTTCCGTTCGACCAAGGCAAGGACGGACACTTCGACGGCTTCGTCAAAGTGGTTGGCGAGTTTGGCGGCCACGGGTTCCCTGTCGAGGGCCACCTCTGGAACCCCAAGGCCAGAAACTGGGGCTACGGGGGATTGCCCAAGGACAAGGAAGAGTGGCTGGACCGCTACAAGACCTCCATCGACAAGCTCGTCGATTTGAGGAAACAGGGCATCGCCGCCGGCATCTACACCCAGACGACCGATGTCGAGGGCGAGATCAACGGCCTCATCACCTACGACCGCAAGGTGCGCAAAGTCCCCGCTGAAACGCTCGCCGCCATCCACCGCGCGGCGGGGCTGTCGGAATAAGGGGGTGCCGCGCCAGAACTTCTTTTCCCCAATCTCCGTTCCTCGCCACTCATGCAAAATCTTCCTATTTCCCGCCGGACACATCTCGGCTTGTGCGGCAGCGCCCTGACCGGTCTGTTTGTCGCACGCTATCTTTCGGCGGCCACCACCGAGTCGAAAGCCCTGATCAATCCGAAATTCCAGCCGGCTTACGATGCCTTGGCCGACCAGATGCGCCGGCTTTACGAAATTTGCCGCGTGAAGGTGGACGGACGCGAGTTGCTGCGACCCTGCGCCAGTCCCTACTACAACGGCCTCTGGCACGACGATTTCACCTGGCCGCACATCGGCTTGCCGGAACTTCAGAAAACCCCGGTCATGCGCGACTCCATCGCGTGGCTCACCGAGGCCATGGTGGACCTGCCTGTGGTGGCCGACCGCATCGAGTTCGATGGCACCGCCGTGATGAGCCCAGGTCATTGGGATGGCCGCCCGATGAGCGAGGAAATGACGCTCCACCTTCCCGCCGCATGGACCCGCCTGCTCAGCCATGCCGCAGAAGCCGGTATCGAAATCCCGCGCCGCCGCGAATGGGCTCGCCTCATCGAACGCAGCTTCGCGCGGGTGCATTTCTCCTTCGGGCTGGTTTGGAACGACCCACAACGCAAGACGGTTGCCTTCGGCTTCTACGATTCCATCAAGCAGACCGGCCTCGTGTTCATGACGAGTCTCGTGATCAAACGCGGACTCGAACGCGCCGCCGCCCTGTTCGAAAACGATCTTCCCGCGGAAACCATCGCCGACTGGAAGAACAAGGCCCAACGCATCGGCGAGAACCTCCACCGGCTGTTTGATGCGGACATCGGCGGATTTGTCGGTGCCACCAAGGTCGGTCGCGGCTTCGACGTCTGGGGCAACGGGCTCGCCTGGCCACTCGCCACGCCGGAGCAACGCAAGGTCATCGCCGCCACCTTCACCAAACACCGCGCCGACATTTTCGCCCTCGGCTGCACACGGCAAAACCCCTACCCCGATGGCTGGCCCGGCACCACGTCCAAAGGCTATCAGAACCGGGGCTTCTGGGCCACCGGCACCGGCTTTGTCTTGCCCGCGCTCGCCGAAGCCGACCCGGACTTCGCCCTCCGCCTCGCCCAGGATCTCGTGGAAAACCTGGACAAGATCAAGCGCCACGAGTTCATCGACGCCACCGGCAAACCCGGCGGTCCGGCGGAATTCCTCGGCTCACTCTCGATGCCGCTGATGGGCCTGCGCGCCATCCTCACCGGCCGTCCCCTGCTGGAGTTCATGTGAGTCCGCTAAAGCAATGAAAACAACCGTATTCGTAACGCTTCTATCAACATCATTGCTGGATGCTGCACCTGATGATGCCAAGTGGTCGATAGGCCGCGAGGGGGATGCGCTTTCGCCGGCAATAAGCGCGGTTTATAAACCCTATGACTGGGAGGATTCGCCACCCGCCTCGATTCCGCATGAACCATCCAAGGAGATCACCGGCATCCGCTTCACCGGGAGATACGCGAATTACACGGGTGCGGATACTTTCTATCCCATGTGGGCCAAGGATGGAAACCAGTATTCAACATGGACGGATGGGTATTTCTGGACGGATCGGGAAATTGAACCGTATTCCTGCCCTCACTGCAAGAAGGCTTGGGATCATCTCACTAAGAATACCGGCGTCGATTCGATTCCTAACAAATGGAAGAAAGGGACGATGAAGCCCTATCACTGTCATTCGAATGTGCAGCCATTCTCGATTGGACAGTGCGGAATCACAGGCGATAGCCCGCTGGATCTCAAATTCACAGCCCTCGGGAAAATGTATAGCGGATCATCGCTTTACCCGTGTGTGAACGTGATTGCCAACGGAACCTATTTCATCGGCTCATATTCGGCATTTGACAATGGCGGTCGTTTCAATGGGTTCCGATACTCAAAGGACTGGAACCACTGGGCCGAGGAGCTGAAACCAAACTGGAAAAACCCGTATTGGACGGATGCCCGCGATGAAAAAACCGATTTCTGGCCCGCCGATAAGAATCCGCGACGATTCAATGTGCCCCACGCGGTCGTGATGGGTCAGGATAACAAGCTGTCTCCCGACGGTAAGATCTACCTCACCGCCCACGGGGAGGTTCAAAATGGCACATCGAATTGGGACAAAGGCGATGCCATCTATCTGAGCCGCGTGGATCCGGAACCGGAAAAAGTGACGAATCCGGCGAGCTACGAGTTCTTCGCCGGCCATGACGAGAAAGGTATCGCGAAATGGAGTGGCAGCGTGACGGCCGCCCAGCCCATCCTTGAGTGGAAGAACCATCTTGGAAGCGAAAGTATTACCTATCTGCCCGGAATCAGGAAATACCTGCTGATGACCGCCCGCCTCAAAGAGAGCGAGAAGAACCTGCCATACAACGTGCTGATATTCTATGAAGCGGATTCGATCACTGGTCCCTACCGCATGGTGCATTATCTGCGCGACTGGGGGCCGCAGGCATACTTCCCGAATGTGCCGGCCAAGTTCGTCAGCGCGGACGGCAAGACCATGTGGCTTTGTGTGGCATGCAATTATTCAGACAAAACCGCGCCAAATCCGTTCCAATGCCGTTACGCGGCATCCTTTCATGAAATAGAACTGATCAGTGCCAAGGATTTGGATCATAGATGAATATCATCTGCTCCTCAACGACTGGGAGGGCCGCCGCGCCTATTACCTCCGCTCCAAAAATGGGGTGGATTGGGAAGTTGATGCCGGTGAAGCCTATACCCTCGGTTTTGATGGCTACACCGATGGCACGAAGGTGGACTGGTATAAGTATGAGCGTCCGAAAGTGCTCCAGGACGAACACGGACGGGCCACCCATCTCTATTTACCCGTAATCGACATCCACAAGAAAAAGAATAAAGGAGGCGATGGCCACAGCTCGGAAAATATCGTCCTGCCTTTGGTCGTGGGTCGGCGGTTGGAAATCGTCAGTCCCCAGGTGTAGAACGACAATTAAAACTACCCACCGACGACAATTAAACCGGATGTCAAATGACCCCGTTAAAACTCATGGGGCTGCCGCCCCAAACCCCGCCGAGCTGAGGCAG
>JFJP01038781.1_pt1 | contig 17218 bp, 13 predicted proteins | sample 431651 | NCBI WGS metagenome assembly JFJP01 (sample SAMN02602958, study PRJNA72255) | Microbial mat metagenome, whole genome shotgun sequencing project. | biome: fresh water; feature: sink hole; material: water; isolation source: purple microbial (photo- and chemosynthetic) mats found in... | reverse complement strand
ATAATCAGCCGTGAGTACCTGAGTAGGGTACAGAAAAAATCTTTTTGGGTGGGTACATTTCTGGGGCCACTGGCTATGGCTATGCTTATTGTAATTCCGGTGTTGCTTACCCAATACAGCGATGCTGAAAAGCAAAATATAGCAGTATACGACGAAACCGGAAAATTTGGTTATGCATTCGTAAGCAACGAGGATATTACATACAGGCTTATTACCAGCAGGGTAGAGGCCGATGAACTGAAAACAGGCTTGCCGAAAACCGATTTTTTCGGACTGCTTACCATTTCAGATTCCATCAATCCGAAGCCGGTGCTCATTAGTACAGAGCAGCCCTCGTTCAGGCTCACCAATGAAATAGAAAAAAATCTGGAAGAAAAAATACACGACGACAAACTGAAGGCAGCCGGCATAGCACAGAGTGCGCTGGACTCGCTTGTCACCAATATTTCTCTGAAAACCACCGTATGGAAAGATGGGAAAGAAGAACAGACTTCTACCCCCATCATGATGGCTATTAGCTTCATAGGCGCTATCATTATTTACATGTTTACCTTCATATACGGTGCGCAGGTGATGCGTGGTGTGATAGAAGAAAAGACCAATCGCATCATAGAGGTGATGATTTCATCTGTACGCCCGTTTGAACTTATGATGGGTAAAGTATTGGGCATAGCCCTTGTAGCCATTACACAATTCACACTATGGATAGTGCTCAGTACCGCAGTGGTATTGGTGGCTCAAACACTGTTGCTTGGCTCTGGGAATGATATAACCGCCACTCAGCAATTGACAAATGGAATGAATGAGCAGGTGGTAGACGAGGCTATGGGAGCCGCAAAAGGGGGCGAAATATTTGAAATTCTGGAAAGCATAAGCAATGTGCCCTGGGGCACCTTATTGTCGGCTTTCCTGTTTTATTTCATAAGTGGCTATTTGCTTTATGCATCGCTTTTTGCAGCCATAGGAGCCGCAGTAGACAACGAAACCGATACGCAGCAGTTTATGCTACCCATCACCATTCCTCTTATACTCGCATTTGTAATGGCCCAAACCATCATAGAAAACCCGGACGGGCCTATGGCTTTCTGGCTTTCGGTTATTCCTTTCACTTCGCCCATTATCATGTTGGTAAGGTTGCCGTTTGGAGTACCGGGTTGGGAGCTTGCTGTATCTATGGCTGTACTCTTGGTTACCTTTGTTCTTTCTACTTGGTTTGCCGCCAAAATATACAGAGTAGGCATACTCATGTATGGCAAGAAACCTTCTTATGCAGAGCTTTGGAAGTGGTTTAGGTATAAAGGATAATAAAAATACCCAATCAATTTTTTGACAGGAAGCCAAATACAGAATCCCACAATTTGTATTTGGCTTTTTGTTTTGCAATATGCTGCATACTCATTTGCACCGATTCCGACAGAAAAGCACACCTCACCCTGTTCGAGCAAAAAATTGAAATGCGCTGCGAATAGCAATACGTTCCACGATTCGGTATTTGTCTCCCGTTCAGATAACTGAATTATAAGATCTGAATCTTTCAGGAGAAGATTATCAAATTCTTTCCCATGTTTGCGCAGCGTATGCACCAATAGCAGGTAACTTATTTGCGCCCCGGGTGTATATTTTGGGTAAAAAGAGTATGCTTTGCGCGCTATTCCGGCGGCTTCCGCAAATGCTTCGATGCTTATATACTGCTCAATAAGCATAATCATAAGCTTCGATTTTGATTCTGGCTCGGGAATCTGATTTTGCAAGCCAACCAATACATTTATAAAATACCACATTTCGGTATCGGTGGTTTGAAGCTGAGATTTCAGGCTTTTCAGTACCGACTCGGTAAGTCGGGCATCCGGTTTTATGCGCTGATTAATAATGCGTTGCCACAGTTTTGGCATGATGTACGCATCGGCTTCTTTTTCAATAAATCCGACTTTACACAGAAACTCTAGCTCAGACACAAGCCCGGCTTCGTTCTTTTTCTTCATTCCGGTCAGGGCAGCAATTTCTGCGGGTAAGTAGTGGCGGGATGGTAATAAAGCCATGATGCGCATTACTTTGCGAGATGCAGCCGTGAGCACAGGTTTTTTATACTCAAGCCAATGTATACAAAACTTGGCAATAAGTTTCTGTTCAACTATTTGCTTCAGATTGCTGCCTTCGGCTATCAGGTTGCGGGTGTGGTAGCTGGCTTTTGCTGCGGATTCAAATATCCGTTGCAAATTTTCAATATTCAGTTCCGGATCGTTACTCAGAATATTTCCCCAAAGTTTTACCATCCACGGATTGAAATTGAAATCTTCGAAATACGAAGCATCGCTTTTTTTGCCGTACCTGCCTTGGGTAGTCTTGTTTATTATTTTCAGCGCCATACCGGCATCAGCTATGGCTGTATCAAAGGTTTTTGCATTTTCTACTTTTCCGGTCTGTGTCACAAAACAGGCATTCCATTTCAAGGGAAAGAGAAAATGAATGTGCTCTGCCGGCATATCGTCTAATATCAGCAAGTTGTTGCCTTCCATTTGGTTGAGCTTGCCTATCAGCTGGTTGTATTGCTCGCTAAGCGAACTATGCCCCGAGGGTTTGAAAAAGTGTTTGCGGTGCAAAAAATAGTCGAGGATTGCAATTTGTACATTCCCATTTGCTTGAATGTAGGCTATATGTGCGAAATGTTTGTTGTATTTTTGGTTCTGTATAAAAAGCTTGACCAGCGAGGTCTTTCCGCTTCCCGATACCGGATTTGCAATTACCGAAAATGGGTACTTAAGTTTTGCAGCTTGCTCTATGGCCTGATGCATGATTGTTTTTGCATTTTCAACTCCATAATGCTCAAATTGTTTGATTTGTTGAAATGGAGTCAGAAATTTTGGATACTTGGTGCGGACCCTGTATCTGCCTGCATTTTTGAACAGATAGTTATATTGCTCAAAGTAAGGCACCAAAGTGTTTATTCCCCATAAATAGAGTCTGAAAGGCAGATTATGCTGTTCGTTGATGGCGTGTATCATGTCGCTCAACTCTATTTCCTCATCCATATTTACAATCCAGTAAAATTTGGTAAAGGTGATGCTGGTGTTTTTCAGCTTATTGAGGTCTTGAATGATGATCTGGAAAATATGCTCTGTAGAATATGATGCATCCTGATCAAAAAATAGGCAACGGATAGCGGTGCGGCTGAATTCTGAATAGATATCGGCGCCTTCGGTATTGTCGGCAAGTATTTCGTAGGTATTGGTGTTCTCAAATGCGTTGAAGAACTTACAAATTTTATCGGTATATTCTTCTTGCGAAGACGCAATATTCACTTTATTGAAAGAGGGCATTTTCAATTCAAAAATTTGAGATAAATGAATAACAGATTGATATTTTACGAATTACAAGAAATAAATAATGAGTTTACATCAATTAAAAATATGCCTGTTGATCGGGTCTTTGAGGCTTTCCATCATTTTTTCCCTGAGGTATTCGTTGAAAAGCCGTTCAAACTCATCGGTCAGTACATCAATGAATTCGTTTCTACTTATAGGAAGGTCTGGCGAATTGAATGTAAAATTGCTAAAATTAGCATCTACAGTATATTTTATTTCGTCTCTTATGTCCATAGTGATTGGTTAAAAAAGTTCAACCTCAATGTTTTGAATAAATGCAGTCAGGCGGTACTCACTGTCGTACTTAGATTCAGAGAGGGTAAGTAGCACGTTCACTTCTTCACCAATGCTATTGATGAGAAAAACCTCAATGCGCTTATTGATTAAGCGCATAGTACCAGTTTTAAAGTAGTTTCCAATATAGTTATCTCTTTGTAAACCGGGTTCATTCGGAACTATGGCTTCAATAGTTTTTCCAAGTATTTCAAATTTTTCAAATCCCCACATCTGTTCTGCAGCTTTGTTGAAAAACTCAACCTTGCCTTCACCATTGATGGTTACAATAGCATCGAGCATACCTTCGAGGGTTTTTTCATTGAGAATTTTTACACGCTCTATTTCCCGGAACTGTAGTTTCATTTCTTCGCGTGCTTCTTTGAGTTTGCGGCTAAGTTCTACCTGCGATTGCTGGAGTTTTTCCTCCTGTTCCCTTAATTTCAGGGTTTGTTCGCGTATTTGGTTTTCAACTTCTACCTGTTTGGTAATATCGTAGGCAATGAGAATCACTTTCGATATTTCTCCATACATATCGTCTACGGCAGAAAGGGTAAGATTGAGCCATGTGACTGTACCACCGCTAGTACGAACAGGAGCTCTGCCATGATAAGGAATGTGTCCTAGCATGTTTTCCCAGGCTTTTTTCATGGTCAGCCTGTCATTTGCCTCAAAGAGTTGTAAAAACTGTTTGCCAAAAATCTCACTGGCGCTATAGTGCAGGGTGGCCAAACAATTGTTATTTGCATTGATGAAGCTCCCATCGAGTTCCAATTCAGCTTTTATCAGAGAATTGTTAAGGGCATCTATTTGCCCTTTATAGTCGAGGCTTTCTTTTTTCTGTTGGGTGGTATCTATGGCTATGAAAAGCACTTTTTCAACTCCGCCGGTAGTGGTGCGCACGCAGGTGTAGGTGGCCATAGTCCAGAGGTCGCGTCCACGTTTGGTTACGTGTTTCATATCTCCCTCAAAGTGTCGTCCTCCGGAAGCTAGTTTATCCCAAATCGGGTTAAACCATTCTTTGTCTTTTTTATTTATAAAAATGGAAATATGCTTGCCAAGGACTTCTTCTGATCCGTGATATTCAAGTTTTTCCAGAAAGTTGGTATTGGCATAAAGTAGGATACCTGAAGTATCGTACTCTGCCCGGATAAGTGTATGGTTTACAGAGTTTGTGAAACTAACAAATTGTTCAGATTGCTTGGCTTTTTCGGACTGAATTTCTTTGAGCTCATTCATATTGCGTCTCATTTCCTCTTCTTGGAGAGCCAAAGTTTGAGCTTGAGCCTGCGATTCGTGCAAGAGCAGTGCGGTGCGGGTATTTATGTTTATGCTGGCAAGTGTAGAAGCTATACTTTCAGCTATTTTTTCAACAAATTCGGTTTCAAAGGGTTCGAAGTTTTTGAATGATGCAAACTCAATTACTCCTTGTAGCTCTTCATTGATAAGCATAGGTACAATAAGAATGCAGCGGGGGTTTGCTTTTCCAAGGCCAGATGTGACTTGGACGTATCCTTCGGTCACCTCATTGAGTGAAATAGAACTTTTTTCAAGAGCTGCAGCTCCAATAAGACCTTCTCCCCATTCGATGCGTTGATCGCAGAATTTTTTGCGATCGTATGCAAAAGAACCTGTGAGCTCGAAATAAGGTGGATGGTTGGAAGGCTGTTGAAGTATGTAAAATCCTCCTTGGGTAGCATTGAGGTATTTTACAAGATTGCTGATGATGAGGTACGAAAGTTTGTTTATGTCGGTAGTTTGACGGAGCAAATCTGAAAATTTGGCAAGACCCTCTGTGGTCCAATTTCGTTGATTGTCTTCTTTTTTTCGCTGATTTTCTTCCTCTCGGTTCAGTCGCAGCTGGTTTCGGAGCATGATGAGTGCTTGACCAAGTTCATCGTTTTGCTGTTCGATATCAAATTCAGCATCTATATCTCCAAGCCTGAGCTTTTCTGTAAACTCGAATATTTTTTTGTTTTTGTTTTGTTCAGCCTCATATGAAGTTTGCGCATTCAAAGTACTTAATATTAGGCTTTTGCCATAGTTGTACGACATAATAACCGCAGCTATGGGCACGAGGTTGGAAAGCCAACCGAATGGGTTATAAAATGCAAATTGTATGAGGGTGGATATGCTAAAGACTTGATTATAATATATGGTGGTAAGTATCCAGGCAAAAAGTGGAAAAAGCATGCCTAATACCAAGCCCCTGAAGGCAAATTTGAGTATTTGAATTCTTACCGCTGAATCTTTCATGAATTAGTGAATTACGGTATACTTTGTTAACGCTATAAAATATGCAATATCTACAACAAATATAAAAGAAAATGAAATGAACTCAAATTTCATTCCATAATTTGTAATAAATGTTTTGGCTTGTTGCTGGTAAAGGTAAGTAAAATATAGAAAACTAAATAATTAAATGATTGTTATTCAAATTTTTTCCCAATAATATTGAGTATAGCCGGAGCCATTTGCTCGAGTGGCATGATGAAGTCGGCAGCGCCAAGTTTTATTGCTTCTTTAGGCATTCCGAATACGACGCACGATTTTTCGTCTTGGGCAATAGTTTTGGCACCAGCTTCTTTCATTTCGAGCAGGCCACGTGCGCCATCGTCTCCCATACCGGTCATAATCACACCTATGGCATTGCGCCCTGCATATCGGGCAGTGGAGCGGAATAGTACGTCTACCGAGGGCCTATGTCGGTTTACGAGTGGGCCATCTTTCACTTCTACATAGTATCTGGCACCGCTGCGTTTGAGAAGTGTATGAAAATTTCCGGGTGCTATGAGTGCCCTTCCTCTGAAGAGTGAGTCTCCATTTTCTGCTTCTTTCACAGATATGCGGCAAATTTCATTGAGGCGGTTGGCAAAAGAGCGTGTGAATTTTTCGGGCATGTGCTGCACAATGATTATTCCGGGCGCATCGGGTGGCATAGCTTCCAGAAAAGTTCGAAGTGCTTCGGTACCACCGGTACTTGCTCCTACTGCTATGATTGTATCGGTGGTGGTAAGTGCTATAGGGTAATTGGTTTTAGGTAAAACAGCGTCTGCACTATACTTGGGTTGTACTGCTATAGGCTGAATTACTTTCCGTTTGCTAAGCTTGGCAATGGCAGCTGCTTTTACAGCATCGCAAATGTTTATTTTGGATTCTTCAATAAATTGTTTGGTGTTCAGAGCTGGTTTGGCAATGATTTCAACGGCGCCATACTCCAATGCTTTTATGGCATTGTCGCTGCCGCGATCAGATACGCTTGAGATGATAATGACAGGAATAGGGTGCTGAGTCATGATTTTGCGCAGAAAAGTAAGGCCGTCCATGCGAGGCATTTCTATATCGAGCGTAATTACATCGGGCACTTCCTGTTGAATTTTTTTGGCTGCTATATAAGGGTCAGATGCAGTACCCATAACTTCAATATACGGGTCTGAATTCAGTATTTCAGTAAGGGCTTGCCTTACAATAGCCGAATCGTCTACAACTAAAACTTTTATAACCTGACTCATGTTATGTTTGGTTGTTCTGGTTTAACAATAGTACCTATAAATTTATGAAAAACTTCGCCAGATTGTGTATTAAATATAATTTTTCTACCAAGTTTTCCGCCCACGCTCGATGCAATGATAGGTATTTTTTCTAAAGAAAGTATTTCTTTGGCTATGGCAATATTTCGTTCGCCAATATTGAAGCTGTTGCCTGCAGAGTTGATTACTTCACCGCCACCAAAAATTTTAGCTTTTAGATTGCTTTTTTTGCTGCCTAAAGATTCCAATTTATGAATGAGCTTGTCTATGGCAATATTTCCATATCTGGGTGATGCAAGTCCGTCACCGTTCCATAAGGGAAGCATAAAATGATTCATTCCGCCAATAGATAGGACAGGGTCGTAGATGCAGACAGCTACGCAAGACCCAAGAATGGTACTAATAAGGGTGGGATCAGGTTTTGCATATAATGCCGATGGATATAGAAAATGCTTTTCCATGTTTGTTGCTTTACTAGAACTTCTCTATATCGTCGAAGAATATTTCATCGCCGTCTGAAGTGAATCCGCTTGAGGTATCTGAAGGTGCATTTGGTATTTGAATAATAAATTCGGTACCAATATTTTCAGCACTTTCTACAATTATTGTGCCGCCAAGCAAGTCGATGAAAGCTTTGATGATGGAAAGCCCTAGTCCATGTCCTCTGTTCAGAGAGTTTATTCCGTTGTCGATACGCTTGAATCTGTCGAAAATGATTTGCTGATTGGTTGCAGAAATGCCAATACCTGAATCTTTAACCCGAATAATGGCTTGCTCTTGGGTGAGGGTGATGTATACAAAAATGTTTCCGCCAAGGTGGCTGAATTTGATGGCGTTGCTAAGCAAGTTCGAAAGAATGATTCTTATTTTTTCGGCATCTGTGTAGAAATCTACTATATCACCTTTTTCATCAATTTCAATGGTAATTTTACGTTTTTCCAATTCATTTTTGTAAAGGTCAATTACAGCTTTGAGGACATCTATAAGCTGGGTTTTTACTATGTTGGGTGTAGTTTCACCGGCTTCGATTTCGGCAGCAGCAAAAATATTTTTAAACTGAAAATCGAGATTGAAAGATTCAGAGTAAATGAGATGAGCCATTTGTTTGGCGCGTTGCCATTCCCCTTCTTTTATTTGGGTTATATTTCGGGCAAGCCCCAGAATAGAAGCAAATGGATTTACTATTTCGTTGGTAATATTGGAAATGAAATGGCTTTTGAGTGCTTCAGATTCTTTGAGTTTATTGTTGAGTTCAAGAAGTTGATCGTTGAGGATTTTAAGTTCTTGGAGTGCGTTTTTATTTTCTTCAAATCTTCTACTCAATTCCGAGATCAGAATTTCGTCTGTTATTAAATTCTCGCTCATTTTGTGTTATATTTTAGTGAAGATGGTTGGTTTTATTTGTTTTAGGGGCACTTGCATACCGGTTACTGATTCTGAATGCCCCAGGAAAAAGTAACCTCCAGGTTTCAGGTGGGAGCAAAGTTTGTTAATTACTTTTTCTTGCGTAGGCCTGTCGAAATATATAAGAACATTGCGACAGAAAACAATATCAAAAGTATCATGTACATCGTATACTGGGTCTATTAGGTTAAGTCGTTTGAATGAAATTTTGCTTCGAAGCGCAGGTACTATTCTGATGGTTTTCAAAGCCCTGTCTTTGCTTCGAAGGAGAAATTTTTTCTTGAGTGCCATGGGTACTATTTCCACTTTCTCTTCGGAATATATAGCTTTGGCAGCGGTTTCGAGCATTCGGGTAGATATGTCGGTGGCTAGAATTTGAAAATCGAACATGGGATTTTCGTCTCCAAAGTCGGCAAGTACCATGGCCAAGGTGTAAGGCTCTTCGCCGCTTGAGCAGCCAGCGCTCCATATTTTGAGTATATTGCGTGTGTTTTTGGGTACGTGTTCCTTTTTGATAATTTCTCTGGAGAGGAAATCGAAATGGGTAGATTCTCTGAAAAAATCAGTTTTATTGGTAGATACAACATCCATCATATGTATTACTTCATTTTCGCCTTGTTGGCTGAAAACATAGTCGATATAGTCTTTATAACTGGTTATCTGAAGTTCACGAAGTCTTTTTTGTAGCCGGCTTTGTAGCATAACCTTTTTTACTATTGGCATTTTTATTCCGTATACTTCAAAAATGAATTTGCTGAGTTTGTTAAACTCTGCATCAGACATTTCGGCTGAAAAAATTTTATTTAACTGATTTTTGTTTAACATGTCTACGCTTATATTTTATTCTGCAATCATTTGTTGTTGTACACTTAGCATTGAGTCAATATCGAGTAGCATGATGAATTTTTCTTTAAAAGGAATAATTCCTTGTGTAAACTTTGTTTTGTACTTAGCGCCAACAGTTTGCGGTGGCATGATGATTCCCTGGTTTACTTCAATGACTTCATGTACGGCATCTACGATGGTACCCACCAGAATTTCATCAAAATCTGAATTTATTTTCATTACTAAAATACAAGTATTTTTTGAATATTCTTCAGATTGCATTCCCATTCTTATGCGGGCGTCAATGACCGGAAGCACCATTCCCCTCAGATTTATCACTCCTTTGAGTTGGGCAGGGGCTTTGGGTACCCTGGTGATAGGAATCATTTCAAGTATATTCATCACTTTGTTTACATTGGTTGCAAACGTCTGGTTGGCAAGCCTGAATGTAAGGTATGAGTTGGTTTGGTTTGTTTCCTGAATCATTAAGGTACAATTATTATTGAGGTTGAATGTTTGTTTGAAGAAATACCGGGGTTGTCTTTCAAGTAAACTTAGTCAAAGGTGCGGAACTTTGGCTAGGTTGCGAATAAAATAGCTGTGAAATTGCATTTTTTTATTTTTTACTTTTACGACTACCCCAGTATAAAGAGTCAGTGTTGGTTGTTATTAAAATGTGTCATAATCCTTATCTATGCTGTCATGGTGTCCCAGGTCGAGGTTTACGCCTGAGCCTGTAGAAGTTGCTTTTTTAATCGGGTTGTTTACAGAGAGTTTGTTGGTATTGGTTCCCATTTTTTTGTGGGTCCTATTGGTAAGGCTTTGTTTTTTTCTTTCAATATCTTTTCCAAGTTTGAAGTAGCTTACCAATTCTGAAAGCTGTTGAGCCTGACCTGCAAGTTCTTCGCTGCTTGTAGCCATTTCTTCGGCAGCAGCTGCATTTTGCTGGGTTATTTGGTTGAGCTGCTGTATGGCGTTGTTTACTTGCTCAGCACCACCATTTTGCTCTAGGCTCGAAGCAGTGATTTCTTGTACCAAGCGAGCGGTATTTTGAATATCCGGAACAATAGATTCGAGTAGTTTACCGGAACGAACAGCTACATCTACGCTATTGCGTGAAAGATTGTCAATTTCGCCGGCAGCAAGTTGCGAGCGTTCTGCCAGTTTACGTACCTCGGCAGCTACTACTGCAAAGCCTTTGCCGTGTTCGCCGGCGCGAGCTGCTTCTACGGCTGCATTGAGCGCAAGTATGTTGGTCTGGAATGCTATTTCGCTTATGATAGATACTTTCTCGGCAATGGTACGCATAGCGTCTACGGTGTTGTTTACGTTGCGGCTGCCTTCTTTTATATCGTCTGATGCTTTTACAGCTATCTTTTCAGTTTGCTGCGCATTATCAGTATTTTGCTGTATGTTGGATGCCATCTCTTCCATGCTCGACGATATTTCTTCGGTAGAAGAAGCCTGCTGGGTAGCACCTTGAGATACAAGTTGTGCGTTAGAGCTCATTTGCTGTCCGGCAGAGGCTATGTTTTCGGCGCCTATTACTACGCCTTCTATTATTTCTCTCAGTTTTATTACCATGTTTTGCAAGGCGGCAGCCAATGTGCCAATTTCGTCTTTTTGGTCTACGTCTATGGTGCTTGTAAGATCTCCTTCTGCGAGTCGCTGTGCGAAATTTACACCTTTATTTACAGGGCCGGTTATGGTACGGGTGATAAACATTGCCAATGCGAAACCAAGTATGGTAGCAATGATAAGGCCTATAACCAAAGTAGCATTGGACGCGCCAGCACGGGCTGTATTTTCTTCGGCTATTTTGGTTGTTTGTTCTATTCCTTTTACAGCAAGGTTCCTAGCAGAGGTAGTTACTTCGCGACCTATTTCTGTTCGAGAGACAGCGATTTTATTCAGTTCGGTTTGCGCTTCAGTAAATTTTTGGATGGCGTTTTTATATTCATTTTTGGCAGCTAAAATCTCTTCGAGATTTCTTAAATTGGTTTCTAAACGGGTAAGTGGTTTTATTTCTACTATAACCTTATCAATCTGGTCTATATCCACCAGTACTTTATTGAGCAACTGAATATCGCTGTTGGTTTGAGCTTTGAAGTTGTTCACGCGCACACTGTTGCCAATATCTATCAGATCATTAATCAGTATTACTTTGGTCAAGCGATCCGTAGTAGTACGCCCACCGGTTATTTCTTTTTGCATATAAGTATATTGGTCATGCGCGTATGTATTGCAACCTTCCATATATCTTTTTGCCCCTTCGTCCATTTTCAGTTTTGCATCGTCAATTTTCTGATTGTTGGTTTGAGTCTGAACCATGAGTGCATAGTATTGAGCTATTTCTTGTTTGATTTCATCCAGTTGATCTTTGAGAGCCACCAGATGCTTGGCATCCTGGCTTAGTGCCTCGGCTTCTCTCATCGCATTGTCGAGTTTTACCTGTGCAGCTTTGGCTTCGTCCCAGTATTTTTGGTCGCCGGTGAGTCCGTACCCGCGCATGCTGTACATCACTTCCAGCGAATAACGTTCCACATCGTTGGATATGCGTACCTCGTTTACGTATTCTTCGGAAAGAATGCCGGATTGCGTATCGATGCTGGAGAGGTTGATAATAGACAATATACCCAGAAAGAGTAAGATTGCGAGTAGTAGGCCAAAACCGATCCCTAGTTTTGATCCAATTTTTAAGTCCTTAAAGTTCATATTGTTAGATTTAGTAAAATTATAATTCAGTAGTTATATTTTCAATGTTGGATGCAAGAATATTGGTTTCTTCCGTAGTGAAAACCGTTTCCAGATCTATGAGCATCAGAAATGCATCGTTATGAGAGATAAGACCGTTTATGTATTCGCTTTTGTAGCGTGTACCTATGGTCACAGTGGGCATTATCATTTCGTCATTTATTTCGAGCACTTCGTGCACAGCATCTACCAGTATTCCAAGTTGGGTTATGCTTCCGTCTAATTCGAGAATCACTACCAGAATTACTGTATTTTTGGTGATGGTGATAGGGGCAAGGCCAAAACGGATACGCAAATCGATAACCGGAAGTACTTTCCCCCTGAGGTTGATGGCGCCTTTGAGGTAGGAAGGCGAATTGGGTACCTTGGTTATTTTGGTATACTCGAGTATGCTGAGAACTTTTTCCACATTTATGGCAAAAGACTCATCGTCGAGTTTGAAAGTAAGATATGTATCTATTTTCATTGAATGTAGTTTTTTAAATTGTGATAATCTATTGTTTATCAGTGTATATATGCATAATTATTCAATCATCTGCATTACGGTGTATTCACTGATTACTTTAGATGTGTCTAGTACCAGGGCTATTTGTCCGTTGCCTAGTATGGTGGCGCCGGAGAAAAATTCTTGTTTTCTGAAATGTTTGCCCAAAGGCTTGAGTACTGCCTGAATTTCGCCTACTACATAGTCTACTGCCAGGCCTATTTTCTGCTCATCAAATTTCACAACTACCACTTCTTGTTTTTTTGGCGATTCTCCATCGGATTCGAACTCATCGTGCAGGTTGTAGAATGGAAACTGCTTTCCGTCGAGTGTGATGATATTGTTGAATGAGTTTTGTATTTCGTTGTTGGTAGCGGCGTATATTTTGTCTACTACAGAGAGAGGAATGATATACTGCTCAGAACCTAGGTTCACAAGCAAACCATCTATAATAGATAGCGTTATTGGAAGTTTGAGGGTGAGTGTAGTGCCCACATCTATGTCTGAGTGCAAATCTACAGAGCCTCTTATTTCTTCAATTTTACGTTTTACTACATCCATACCTACGCCACGTCCCGACACATCGGTTACTACATCGGCAGTACTGAAACCGGGCAAGAATAGCAGATCGTAAATTTCTTTTTGTGAAAGATTTACATCAGATTGAATGAGTCCTTTTTCGGTGGCTCTTTTTTTGATGAAATCCGGATTTATGCCTCGCCCGTCGTCGGAAACTTGTATGTGCACATAAGAGCCGGAATAAAATGCTTTGATGTAAATTTTACCTTGTGCAGGTTTACCTTTAGCAATACGTTCGTGTACGGTTTCAATGCCATGGTCTATGCTGTTGCGCAGCAAGTGCATCATAGGCTCGGTGATGCTTTGTATGAGGGTTTTGTCCAGCTCAGTTTCTGCACCTTCGGTTATAAGGGATATATCTTTTCCAAATTCGTTGGAGAGGTCGCGTACCAAACGTTTGAATCTGGTTATCAGATGTTCAAGAGGTATAAGAGAAATAGTGAATGCTGTATCGCGCAGCATACGGGTTATGTTTTCAATATTCTCAGATATTTGTGTGAGGCCGTGCAAATTGTGTTTGTCTACATATAAGCTCAGGCTGGCTTGGGTAGTTACTAGCTCACTTACCAGATTCATCAGTTGGTCAATCTTATCTGACGAAACTCTTATGCTTGAAATGACACTTTCTTTGCTAAAACTCGATAGCTTTTGTTTTACTACCGAAGCGTCTTCAGCGACTTCTTGCACACTATTCAGACTTTGGCTAATGGCATTTGCTTTAACATATTCGGCAACCAGCAATTTTATTTTTTCGGTTTCCAAGAGTTGATTGTTGCCCAGATTCTCACTTATTTTATTCACCAAATCCGGAAATTGGAATATGGAATTCGGGAAAATTTCTTCCACTACAATATGCGCATCGTCTTCTACAAATATAAACACATCGAGTATAGACTCGCGAGGCTTATTGGTAGCCAAAACGATTTGCCATGAACTGTAATTGTTTTGATATTCAAGATTTTCCAGAGCAGGCAAATGCTCCATATAGTTTACAAGGGTTAGCCCTAAGTGCGATAACTCATCGAGCAGAAGTAATGGGTTTGTACCATTGTGCATGATGTTGGCATGTGGTTCAAACCTTATATTGTAAGTAACAAAGCTTTCGGGTATATCTTGCTCTGGGTCAAGCAATTCTAGGTGAGATAAAATAGACGTGTTTTGATGATGGTCTTCTATTGAAAATTTAATGATACGTTGGGTGAGGATATCATTGGTAGCTAATATGGCTGGTGTAACCTCTGTAGAAAGGAGGTTGCGGAGGTGATCTACAGAAGTTAGTGTAATATCAAGTAATTCTCTGTTTACAGCCACTTTGTGTTTACGAACCAAGTCGTAAACAGTTTCGAGGTGGTGGGTAAATTCGCTGAGTTTTTCAAACCCAAACATACCGCCTCCCCCCTTAAGTGAGTGCATCACTCTGAAAATCTCGTCGATAATAGATGAGTTGTTTGGGTCAAGTTCCAGAGACAACAATGATTGTTCAAGTGTATTGATTAAATCAGTGGCTTCTTCCAGAAATTTTCGTTGAAAAGTATCCATACTCTGTAAAATTAAATTGAGGTGCGAATTGGATTTAACGTATAACTTTGTTTAGTGCAGCCAGTAATTTTGAAGGTACGAATGGTTTTATTATCCATCCGGTAGCTCCGGCGTCTTTAGCTTCATTTTTTTTGTCTTGCTGAGATTCAGTAGTAAGAAACAGAATGGGTACCCGCTTATATTCGTCCATATTGCGAATGGCTTTAATGAGCTCAATACCATTCATATTGGGCATATGAAGGTCTGTAATCACCAAATCGATATTCCTACCGTCCAGAAATTTGAGTGCATCGTCGCCATCCGTTCCAATAAGCACGCTATAACCTGCATTTTCAAGTGTAAAACTTACTACCTCTCTTATACTCTCTGAGTCATCTACTATGAGTATTGTTTTTGACATGGGTATTTCGTGTTTAAAAAATTAATTAACAACGTTGTTTTGGAGCAGAAAAGCGAAACCCGAGTGAATAAGTATGAGCTTAGTCTCTTCGTCCACTTTAAAACTGAGTTCAATTTTTTTGTTGAGCTGCTCGGCTGTTTTTCTTGCCGATAACACAAATTGCATGAAAGCCAAATCTAAGGTTTCTACGTCTTTGATTATTAACCGAAAATGTGAGTATCCTGCAAGGGTTTCGGTAAAACTGGGTATTATATCTTCGAGTGAATTGATACTGAGGTCGCCGCTAAAGGTAATTTTAACTGGATCAGTATCAGATTTCGGCCGGTCAATTGTGAATCCTTGTTTTTTCATAATATTGTCATTTTTTTCTTCTCCTTGCAAATGTTAAAAGAACTCAACTTCGCTGTCGTTTTCTTTGTTTATGATTGTTTCTTTCTTTCCGGAAAGGCTATTCTCCATGATTTCCCGCTCTACTACCATGGTATATTTCTGAGCAATCTTGTCTAGCAATTCAGCATTGTTAGATTGTATCGATTTAAAATCAATCTGGCTGATAAACTGATTTACGCTATTCATCAAAGATATTATCTGTTGAGTGATTTTATCGTAGTAGTCGTAGTATTTTATCTGGCTAAGGCCATCGCGTATGAATTCGCTTATCTGGTTGCCTGCTATGCTGGTTTGCTTGAGGGCTATATCGATGTTGGAATAAATATCGCCCACTTTTTTGAGTTTGAGATTTATTTCCTGAGAGTCATATGCATATCGCCCATTATTTTCATCTCCATCATCTACTGTTTTTAGTTGTTTCAGATCTGAGGTAAACATCTGAATTTGACCCGATAGAGATTCTATGTATCTGAAATCGAACTGAATATCGTTGAGGAGCATTTGGAAATCGTCGTAAGTATTTGTATTACTTGCAAACTTTGATTTCAGCTGCTTTGATAGGTGTTTCAGCAATGACTGATATTCTTCGCCTGTCTTTTTTACTTCTTCAGTTTTGAGCATCAGCTTGTTGAACAGGCCGGTGAGCTTGGTTATCTGTGTATTGCTAAGATCTATCTGTTTTTCAATTTCGCCGGTGTACTCAAATATGTTTTCAAAACCTGTTTTTATTTGTGTAAAAAGTATCATCGAATCCAGTATACTTGAGGATATAATGTCATTGCTTATATCCGCAATGTTTTCCACATTCGATTTCATTTCTAAAAACCTGCTGCTCATATTTTGTATGGCTTTCTGGTATTGGTTGTTGGTATTGAGTAGCTGACCAACTTGCAAATCGAGCACTTGTTTTATCTGAAAATATGAATCTATGAACAATTCAAACTGCTTCTCAGGATCGGGCTCAGTAGCTTGTTGGTGCAGAATACGAGCAATTTCGGAATATGCGTACTGAATGTGTTCCATACGTTGCCTGATGATGTCTTCGTATTGCAAATGCACTACAATCTGGCCTATGCTGTTTTTAAACTGATCTATTTTTATGAGCAGTGCGTCTAGTGAAGGTGTATAGCTGCCTTCTTTTTCTGTAAAATAATTCAGGTTTATAGTCAGATGATTCAGATTTCCGAGCAATTGGTACATCCAGCGACTTTTCAGCTCTTTGAAAATACGGCTAAACTGTATGATTTCGTGCAGTAAAATCTGGGTTTCGGTAAAAAGCTCGTTGTGTTTGGATTTAAATTGTTTGTGGCTGGTTATCAATTCTTTTTCTTGTATGAAAGTATCGGTACCTGCCATCTGATATAGCGAACCAAAGTTGGCTATAATCAGATTGATGCTTACCAATTTCTGATTCAGATTCCTGTGAGGTACGATGGTAAGTTCTATCAATCGTTCCAATTTTTCTACATTCATCTGAAAATCCTCAAGCTTTCCTTCTATCAGGTGTACGTAGCTGTCTATTTGATTCAAGCCTGTTTGTAAAATCTGAATGGAATCATGGTCGCCCAGCGATTCTATTTTTTTCAGATGCTCAGAGAGCATTTCTATGTATTTGGCGTTGGTTTTCAGCTGTGCATTGAACTTGTGAAAATCTTCTGACGAGAATGTATTCAGCATG
>JFJP01038501.1_pt1 | contig 17218 bp, 12 predicted proteins | sample 431651 | NCBI WGS metagenome assembly JFJP01 (sample SAMN02602958, study PRJNA72255) | Microbial mat metagenome, whole genome shotgun sequencing project. | biome: fresh water; feature: sink hole; material: water; isolation source: purple microbial (photo- and chemosynthetic) mats found in... | reverse complement strand
GTTACTTTTTTACACCTCTAAGATACAAATTTTAGAGTAAAATAACAAACAAAAAAGGCTGTACTAAAACTTTTAGGACAGCCTCTTTTTATATCTTTATTTAAAATTTGAAAATGAAAAATATTTTGGCACTATTGCTTTGTTTTACTCTTTTATGTTGCAATAAAAGGAGTGAACAAAAAATTAGCAATTATGCTGAAAAAGTTTATGTTATCTCTAAGGAAGATCAAGATATTAAAAATAAAATTGACTCCATAAATAGTTTGAAACAAAACGGAAACATTGCTTTTCCACTAAAAGGCTTTTATGGCGAAAATCATTTGATTATTGACAAAAACAATTTTGTTTACTATTACCAAAGAAAGAATATTCCAATATTTTGCAGTTATGGAATGGAAAAAGACACCTTACCTCATTTATTAGACTTACAACCTAAAGATTTAATTAAAATTCAAAAAGATTGTATTGAAAAAATTATTGAAGAAAATGTGATGACCCAAGAAAAAGGAAAACAAATCTTAATAGTGGCATCCCAAAAAGACTCAATAAAAGACAGAGAGTTTCTTAAATTTCTTAATCACATGAAGGTTCCTTCCTATATCATTCGAAGAACTACTCAAGAAGAAGATACTGTTTTGCATTATAAAAAAACAAATCAATATTATAATTCAAATGACATAAACTGGGACAAAAAGCGAATAAAATTCTAATCTTTAATGTTTTAAAAACCTTCGTGCTTCTTACTTCAACCTTCGTACTTCCAAACTACATTCCGATTCGAATAGCTTCTACCGGGTCAAGTTTAGAGGCTGAGATGGCTGGTAAAATTCCTGATAAAACTCCAACTATTATAGACAATCCAGAACCAATAAGTATATTCCAAAAACTTAATACAAATTCAAAATCCAAAAAGTTTGTTAAAAGTAATGCTAGTAACCAAACAATAAATAATCCAATTATTCCACCTAAACTGCATAATATAATAGCTTCAATCAAAAATTGAAATAATATAAATCGATTTTTTGCACCTAGTGATTTTTGAATTCCAATTAAGTTTGTCCTTTCTTTTACTGAAACAAACATAATATTAGCGACTCCAAATCCTCCAACCAAAAATGAAAAGAAACCAATAAATATTCCACCAGCTCTCATACTACTTATAATTCCGTCTAATAAATCGGTAAAACCAGAAAAAACGTTCACAAAAAAGTTATCAATTTCACCCGTTTTTACGCCGCGAAACGTACGTAGTTTTTGTTTTAAATCGGCTTTAAAAGCTTCCATATCGATGCCTTTTCTTGGTTTGATAACAATTACTGGCGTCATTGAATCGTTATTATCGCCATACATTCTTCTAATGAAATTTACCGGAATAAATGCCGAAGTATCATCGTCGCCAAACATTCCGGCGCCTTGTTTTTTCAGAACGCCAATTACAGTAAAACGCTGTCCGTAAAGCCTGATTTCCTTTCCGATAGGATCTAAATTTTCAAAAAGACTGTTGGCTAACTCGTGTCCAATAACTGTTACAGCAGCACCAGAATTCGATTCCGATTCGTTGTAAAATCGTCCATCGGTAAATTCTAAACCTTGAATATCAATAAACTCATAAGAAACTGGAACCACATTAACATTACTAACCGATTTCTCTTCATATTTTACGGTTTCCCAACTCAAGAAAATCTGAAAAGCCAATTCTTGAGCATCAGGAAGTGATGTTTTAAGATATTCATATTCGGTGTAAGTTACATCTGGAAATTGTTCTCGTTTCCATCTTGGCACCTCTGAAGGACCAAAACTACCTTTGAATAAATAAATAGTATTTTTATCTAAACTGCTTAACTCCTTTTTGATTTTTTGATCTAACGAATCGACTGCTGCTAAAACCGCAATGATAGAAAATATTCCAATGGTTACTCCAAGCAACGAAAGAAGTGTACGCAACTTATTGTTTCTCAAGGCATTCATTGCAAAACTGAAACTTTCACTCAATAATCGAAGGTAAACAAGCATATCGGTTTTATTTTCTTGGTCAAATTTAAGATATTAGTAAATAGAATGATGGAATTGTTACAGAAAATAGAAATTAAAATTTTTGAGTTATAATTAAAAAATTACCTATTTAATTTCACTACTTTAAAATAATTTCAATAACTTTACAATTCTAAACAACTATATATGAAGGCACAACGCACTGCTTATTTATTAAAATTTATTTTAATTTTTGCTTGTTTGATTAATTTTAGTGAAAGTTTCTCTCAAACCATTAATCAAGTAAACCTATCACCAAATGGTTTATTTGAAAATGTTTACGACCATTACGGAAATAAATATTCCCTTAACGAAATATTAATAAACAATTCTTCAAATGTATCAAGTAGATATGTAGATAATACCTGCAATTCAGGAATATTTGTGTTACATTTTACAAATGGTAGTGGTATGGAAAATGCTACAGATCCAATTCACATTGCGAGAAGAAATGTAATTTGTCAAGTATTTAATGATTTATCTAATTTTATAAATACACCATTAAAAAATGCAGGAAACACTCAAAAAGTTAATATTTGGGTAAGAAATATTGTTGACTTAGCTCCCATATCGAATGGCTTACTAGGAGTAGCCTCAAGTTTTAATGTGTTGCCAATCATACCAACAGCAACTACTGTTACAGGTGGAATTACAGATAATGAAGTATGGAAAACAATACATACTGGTGTTGATTCTTACACAGGAGTAATATCACCGTTGACTGTTAGTAGCAGTGCAACAACAACCTCAGGATTATTTTATCATGGGTTTGTTGCCTTTAATTTTGCTGATCCTTTAATAAACTGGAATTTGAATACTTCTATAAATTGTCCAACTAATTTGTATGATTTATATTCCGTCGCTCTGCACGAAGTAACTCATGCCTTAGGTTTTGCTTCACTAATTGGAGCAAACGGTAATTCAAGATTAAATAATGGAAATTATTATTCTCGATATGACACTTTTTTAAGAACTACTACAAACCAATTATTGATTTCTAATAACGGTTGTAATACTATGTATAACAACTTCTTTATTGCAAATCAGAACCAACTAAATCCTGGTTGTGTTCCTGGGTCAAGTACACCAGACAATACTAATTGTACTGATGCCATAAAATACAGTAACGGTAGTATGAATGTACCTTTATACACTTCACAATGTTTTGAAGAAGTCAGTAGTTTAAGTCATTTTGAAGACCAATGTTATAACAACCCAACAACTTCATTACCTTATGGCAATAATAATTACTTTACTATGAGTAACGCAAACGGAAATGGAGCTACAAAAAGATTTTTAAAAACCGAAGAAAGAAATGCGATTTGTGATATCGGTTATAGTGTTACTAATACATTTGGAAGTACATCAAATTTAAGCTATTTTAATTATGGCGGAACAGGTTCTTGCACTGGTATTAGAGTAGCAGGAGTTAATGATGGTATAATAGCAAGTGGACCAAATTTAGGTCAATTTTCATTTGTCGGAGTTGGCACAACAATAAGCCCAATAATTTTACCTATTAATAGTGCTGGTGGGATTCTTACAAATGATGTTAATTTTAGCACAAACTTTGCTACCAATTCTATGCAAGACTTAAGAATAGAATGTTTACAAGACGTTTATGACGCAACAGCTTTAATTAATGGCTCAAATCTACCGTTTACTAGTACTGCATCAATAAATTCTATAAATTTTACATCAACTATAAGCGGTTTACACTTATTAAGATACGTTCCAGTTGCAAATGGTATTCGAGGTAATATAACTTATGTTTTTGTTTATGTAAACACCTTCAATTGTGTTGCTACAACTTGTAATATGGTTAGTAATGGTAATTTTGAGAGCGCAATAAATGGAGGACCTTTCAATAACAATACTTTGAGTTGTTGGGGCAATTTGGCTGGAAGTGCAGACTTGTTTTCAAGATTTAGCACAGCACTTGATTTTGTAACAAATATTAATACAATTGGAAGCAATCCACCTGTAGACTCTCATAATGGTTTAGCAAATAATAATCATAATTTTATTGGACTTTGGAGTTCAACACCTTCAAGCAGTGAAGCTACAGTAACTAAATTAAATACTCCTTTAATTGCAGGGCAAAACTATGTTTTGTCATTTTGGGCAAGAGTATGTAATAACTTTACAAATACCCCAAATATAAATACAAATCAAGAATTAGCTTTTTATTCAATACAAGAAATACCAGTTTTTAATGGTATATATATGTCATTAAACGATGCTACGCTTTCTACTGTTGGTTTTACAAATGGTGTAAATCCAAATGTGTTTTTTCCAAGAAAACTTTTTGCTAATGTTACTGTTTTAGCGAATTTAACATGGCAATATTTTTCAATTCCATTTGTCATACCTGCTGGCACATCTAATCACAACGCATTAGCCATTTTAAAGGGTTCCTTTTCAACTGTAAATAGTCCTCATACATATCTTTTTATTGATGATGTTTCAATACTACCTGCATCTCAAGTACCAACATTTAATGTGCCGCCAATTTGCACCAATCAAGTTATAACATTGTCCAATTTTTTAACTCCTGCTCCCGCAAATGGTACTTTTACAATTGGCACATCTTCAAATGCAATAACAACATTTACAAGTCCTGTAGCTGGTAATTTTCTTATAAATTATAATTATACCAATAATGTTGGTTGTCCGGCGACTATTGCTACAACAATAACTGTAAATCCAAGAACAACACCAACATTTAATTCTATTCCAGCACTATGTAAAGGAGCATCAACGTTTACACTACCCACAACTTCGTTGAATGGTATTACTGGTTCATGGTCACCAGCACCAAATAATCAAGCTACAACAACTTATACCTTTACTCCCAATCAAATTATTTGTGCAAACAACGCAACTATGACTGTAAATGTAAATGTAACACCAACAATTACAACAATTACCCCAATAACACAAACGGTCTGTCGCAATTTAACACCAATAAATTTGCAAGTAAATGCTACAGGCACAGGATTAACGTATCAATGGTATTCAAACATAACAAACACAAACTCTGGTGGAACTCTGATTGCAGGCGCTACATTTTCCAGCTATACTCCTCTTACTAATAATCTGGGTACTAAATATTATTATGTAATTATTAATAATGGCAGTTGTAGTTCAATTTCTCCTGTTTTGACAGTTAAAATTTCTAAAGGCACATCTGATCCAGGAATATTATCCGGTACACAAACTGTCTGCAGAAGAGAATATACAACATTTGTTTCTAATGTAAGCGGTGGGACTTGGACTTCTTCCAATCCATCGATAGCAAATATAACTAATACTACAAGTAATGTAGCAACAATTTTGGGTGCCAACGTTGGTACTGCAACTATAACTTATACAATGTCTAATGGCACTTGTAGTAACTCAATAACAAGAACTGTTACAGTTTTAAACTATGTTACACCCAATTTTGAAATGACGCTTGAAGGCGGAACAAATCAAATATTATGTCAAGGAGATACACCTCCTACTTTACCAACAATTAGTGATAACGGTATTAGCGGAACTTGGTCACCATTTGTTGTAAATAATACTACTAGTGGTAATTATTTATTTACACCAAACTTAGGGCAATGTGCTACTCCAATAAATTATTCTTTTAATGTTATACCAACCAATGCTTTTGTTGCAAATGATGATTTTATATCGGTAACTTTTCCAACAACTACAATTACAACAAATAACCCTATTACAACCAACGACACCTACAATGGTAGCGGATTAAATAATTTATTGTTGCCAGCAGGAATTGGATATAGTATTTCATTAGTTGGAACATTACCAACATTTCCTGTGGGTGGAGCAACTTTAAACTCTCAAGGGAATTTTGTAATACAACCCAATACTTCACCTGGAGTTTATCTTTTTAATTATGTCATTAATGGTACTTGTGGTGCAAGTAATATAGCAACTATTACATTAACTATAAATGCTTTTGTATATCACCCAGGGAAAATTGAATTTGGTTTGTGTTTTAACCCAAATGGTAATCAATATAACAGCAATGATGTTGGTCCTTCTCCGTTTACTTCCTTGTTTGATATGGCAACAGTAAACGGTCAACCTGCAAATGCTAGTAACGCAACGATAACAATGCTTACAAGCGGCGCGCCAATTATTGTTAACCCTAATGGTACGTTTACTTTTACTTCAAGCTTGCCCGGATTCTATTCCTTCAATTATAGAATTTGCGCCAATGCCAATGGGCAATGTTCTGGTGATATAGTACTTGCTATTTATATTTTCGAACCACTCATTGCACAAAATGATGTTTTTTATTATTTTAACAATACCAGTCCTCCACTTTTTAATGTTATTGAAAATGACTGGATACTTGAATGCCCAACAATAGTAGGAGTTTCAACAAGTACTGTCACAATTACACAGATTACTCCTAATCCTTATTTTAGTATTAACAGTTCAGGACAAATAATAACTAATACAAGTACTCCTCCCGGAAGTTATAACTTAAATTATCAAATATGTAGTATTGCTAATCCATCTATCTGTAGAACAGCCACAGTATGGATAGATGTTATAAATGCAAACAGGATAAGCAATCTTCAAAATCTAAATGCAATCAACTTGGATAATATGATAATAACTCCAAATCCAAGTGGTGGAGTGTTTGAATTAATTTTTGATACAATATTAAATAACAGAATTGAATTTGAAGTTTTTGATGTTCTAGGCAAAAAAATTAATTTCGGTTTTATTGAGATGGAAAATACTAGCTATGTTATCGATTTGAGAAATTACAGCAAAGGTGTTTATCTTCTTAAAATTAAATATGGCAATCAAGTTATAATTAAAAAACTAATCAAAGATTAACAATGAAAACAGCTAATTTTTATCTATTGACTATACTGTTTTTATTTACTGATATATTTGCGCAAACAGTACCAATTATAGATATTGCATTTAAAAATAAATTACTACAATCTAGTTCAACAAATGCAATTGCTTGCATAGGAAGTTCAAGCCAAACTTGTGTTGCAGGACCAATTGATTCAAATAATAATGGTCAGATTGAAGTATCGGAGGCGATAATGGTTGCGAGATTAGATTTACTAAATTCTAATATTAATAATCTATCGGGAATTGAATATTTCACAAATTTAGATTATTTAAATTGCTCTTTAAATAATTTAACAACAATTGATATTTCACAATTAATATTACTAAAACAATTAGGTTGTTATAATAATCAATTAACTTCTTTAAATATAAATAATCAAACTCAGTTAATTTTTTTGTTTGCTAATAACAATCAAATAACTTCAATAGATTTTTCTAACAACATTACTCTTCAAAGAGCATTTTTATGGAATAATCAATTCACCACACTTAACTTTGGTAACAATCCTAATTTTTATGATTTAGAATGTAAAAACAATCCAAACTTAACTACAATCAATATTAAAAATGGCGCAACACAACTCTTTCCTCCTAATACTTATTGGAATTACTGTTGGAGCAATTGCCCTAACCTAAACTATATTTGCGCAGACACCAACGAGATAAGTAGTTTGCAAAGTTTTTTATCTACTTGTGGCAACTCGGCGAGTATTATTGTAGATTCACTTTGTCCATTGGGTAATGAAGAGTTTAGTTTAAATAGTGTTGTACTTTACCCAAATCCTGTTGCCGATATTTTAACTATTGATTTAAGCAATGAAGCAACACGATTTGAACAAGTAACAATTGTGGATAGTGTTGGTAAAACGATTGTAACTAAAAAAGTTACGCCATTCACTACTAACGAAATAGAAGTTTCTTCATTACAAAGTGGTTTTTATTTTGTAATTTTAAACAATAATGAGGTTTCTAAAAAAATGAAACTAATTAAAAAATAAATAAGATGAAAAGACTATTATTTTTCCTTTTACTATTTAATTTAGGTTTTGCACAAGTACCCTACAGCAATTATTGGGACAATACCTCTGAATGGCGTCACTTTAGTGTAGGTTTTGATGGCGTTTCTGGCTTTATTTTAAAGTACAGGACAATCTATTTTGATGGCTATCAAAACTATAACGGACAGAACTATTATAGAACTTTTACGAAAGTTAATGAAGTTCATAATGGTATAACTACAACAACTTTATATGGACCTTTTTTAAGAAGAGAAGACGCCACAGGAAAATTTTACAACATAAATCCAGATACTGGTCTAGAGGTAGAGTCGTTTGATAATCAAATAATAATTAATGCGCAAATTGGTGATGCCTACCCATACGATAATGGTTCTTGTACTGTTCAGCAAATAGATACAAAAATCATAAATGGAACTATATTAAAACACGTTAAAGGTAGTCTTTTTGGCGAAAATTATGGGGTTCTAGAAGGAGTTGGTTTTGTTGGTAACAGTTGTGCACTTGGTAATGAATTTAGTGGCTATTTGAATTGTTATACTAAACAAGGTGCAACATTACAATTAGGACCAGAGGATTGTAGTTTGTTTCCAACTCCTTACAGAACATTTCTTGGTACCAATACAAATGCATTGGATAAGATTTTAACTTTTTATCCAAATCCAGTACAAAAGACTCTAAAAATAACTAACAATAATAATCTAAAAATTACTTCTATAACTATTATTAATTATCTTGGTCAAATAGTTCTAAATGAAAATAATCCATCTGATACCATTGATGTTTCAACCCTAGCCTCTGGTAATTATTTATTAAAAATCAATACCGATAAAAGTAATTTTATTCAAAAATTAATAAAGAACTAACCTAAAAAACATCCAATTTTGTTAAAATATTTTTTTAGAATCTGAAATAAAATCCGATTAAAAAAAACTACTTTTGCGTGCTTAACAACACAACACTATGAGCACTATAAAAACCATTCAATCGGCTCTTATTTCGGTATTTGATAAAACGGGATTAGAGCCTATTGTGAAACAACTTCACAAACAAAACGCAACTATTTATTCTACCGGAGGAACCGAAGAATTTATTAAAAATCTTGGTATTCCTGTAGTTCCTGTAGAAGATATAACTGCTTTTCCTGAGATTCTTGGCGGAAGAGTAAAAACATTACATCCTAAAATTTTTGGTGGTATCTTAAACCGTCAAGACCACCCAACCGATGTGGAGCAAATGAAACAGTTTGAGATTCCGCAAATCGATTTGGTTATTGTTGATTTATATCCGTTTGAAAAAACAGTTGCCTCAGGCGCCAATGAAACCGATGTTATCGAAAAAATTGATATTGGTGGAATTTCCTTAATTCGTGCTGCTGCAAAAAACTTTAAAGACACCGTAATCGTTCCATCAGTTGAAGAATATGAATTGTTTCTAGGAATGATAACCGAAGGAAACGGCGCAACAACATTAGAACAAAGAAAATACTTAGCAACAAGAGCTTTTCACGTTTCTTCTAATTACGATACCGCTATTTTCAATTATTTTAACACAGAAGATACCTATTACAAAGAGAGTATTGCTAATGGTCAAGTGTTGCGTTATGGAGAAAATCCACACCAAAAAGGATTCTTCTTTGGTGATTTTGATGCTATGTTCACGAAACTTCACGGAAAAGAATTATCCTACAATAACTTGTTAGATGTTGACGCTGCTGTAAATTTGATTGAGGAATTCAAAAACAACGAACCCACCTTTGCCATTCTAAAACACAATAACGCTTGCGGATTGGCAACCAGACCAACCATGAAAGAGGCTTATCTTGCTGCATTGGCTTGTGATCCAACATCGGCATTTGGAGGTGTTTTGATGGCAAACGGTCACATTGATTTAGCCACGGCTACCGAAATTAATTCTTTATTTTGTGAAGTAGTTATTGCACCAAGTTATGACGATGCGGCTGTAAGTATTTTACAAGAAAAGAAAAACAGAATCATATTGACAATAAATGATGTACCTTTACCTCAACGTCAAGTAAGAACTTGTTTAAACGGATTGTTGGTACAAGATAAAAACAACATTACAGATACTAAAGAAGACTTAAAAAACGTTACTGTTACAACACCAACAGAGCAAGAAGTAGAAGATTTATTGTTTGCTTCTAAAATCTGTAAAAACACCAAGTCGAATACCATAGTTTTTGCCAAAAACAATACTTTAATAGCTTCTGGAACGGGACAAACCTCTCGAGTAGATGCCTTAAAACAAGCCATTGAAAAAGCAAATACGTTCGGATTTGATTTGAAAGGAGCCGTGATGGCTAGTGACGCTTTCTTTCCTTTTCCTGATTGTGTAGAAATTGCCAATCACGCTGGAATTACAGCTGTTATTCAACCTGGTGGTTCAATAAAAGATGAACTGAGCATTAATTATTGTAACGAAAATAAAGTTGCAATGGTATTTACAGGAACACGTCATTTTAAACATTAATTTTATTATTTTTGTAGGCTGATAAAAATTTAACAAACTAAATACCCTTTTTTGAATATGGGATTTTTTGATTTCATGACCGAGGATATAGCAATTGACCTTGGTACCGCTAATACACTAATCATTCACAACGACAAAGTTGTTATTGATAGCCCTTCTATTGTTGCAAGAGATAGAATTACTGGAAAAATTATTGCTGTTGGTAAAGAAGCCAACATGATGCAAGGTAAAACCCATGAAAACATCAAAACCATTAGACCATTAAAAGACGGAGTTATTGCCGATTTTGATGCTTCAGAAAAGATGATTAGTATGTTTATTAAAAGTATTCCTGCTTTAAAGAAAAAAATGTTTACGCCTGCTTTGCGAATGGTGGTTTGCATTCCATCAGGAATTACCGAAGTTGAAATGCGTGCCGTAAAAGAATCGTGTGAGCGTGTAAACGGAAAAGAAGTTTACTTAATTCATGAGCCAATGGCAGCTGCAATTGGTATTGGTATTGATATTATGCAACCAAAAGGAAACATGATTGTTGATATTGGTGGTGGAACAACAGAAATTGCCGTAATTGCACTTGGTGGAATTGTTTGTGACAAATCGGTAAAAATTGCTGGTGACGTTTTTACAAATGATATTATCTACTACATGAGAACACAACACAATTTATTTGTTGGAGAAACGACTGCAGAAAAAATCAAAATCCAAGTCGGTGCCGCTACAGACTCTCTAGATTCACCACCTGATGATATGTCTGTTCAAGGTAGAGACTTACTTACAGGTAAACCAAAACAAGTAGAAGTTTCTTTTAGAGAAATTGCTAAAGCGTTGGATAAATCAATTCAACGTATTGAAGATGCTGTAATGGAAACTTTATCACAAACTCCGCCAGAATTAGCTGCCGATATTTATAATACCGGTATTTATTTAGCAGGTGGTGGTTCAATGCTTCGCGGATTAGACAAACGTATTTCACTTAAAACAGATTTACCAGTTTACATTGCTGAAGATCCTTTGAAAGCAGTTGTTAGAGGAACAGGAATGGCGTTAAAAAACATCCCAAAATTTAAAAGCATATTAATTAAATAAAATTTAATTTTTTTAAATCCCAAATTCCAAATAGCGTTTTTAAATCTATATTGTAATTTGGGATTTGAAGTTTTATAACTTTTAAAAGATGCAGCAAATATTTAATTTTATATTTAAAAACAGCTATCGTATGCTGTTTTTGCTGCTTATGATAATAGCTATTTCTTTAACCATTCAATCGCATTCCTATCACAAAAGTAAAGTTATTAGTTCTGCTAATTTCTTTACAGGAGGTGTTTATGAAATAACGAGCAATATAGAAGGTTATTTCAATTTAAAAGTACAAAACGAAGAATTAGCTAAAGAAAATGCTCGTTTGAAAGGACTGCTTTTTAATAGTATAGATTCTACCAAAGTACCCCATATAGATTCTATTAAAGGGGTTAAGAAAATTGATATCATTATCTCTAAAGTAATCAAAAACTCTTACAGTAATCAGGTCAACTTCTTGACATTAAACACAGGTTCTAAGCAAGGTGTTAAACCAGAAATGGGCGTAATTAACAGTTTGGGAATAGTTGGTGTTGTAGAAAACACTTCAGCAAATTACAGTACAGTATTGAGTATTCTAAATACAGAAGCTCCTTTAAATGCTAAAGTAAAAAAATCTAATCACATTGGTTCATTAACTTGGAATGGTAAAAATACAGGTTTTGTTCAACTAACAGACGTACCAAGATTGGCAACAGTTAGAAAAGGAGATACTATCGTTACTGGAGCACAATCGACCATCTTTCCAGAAAATATTGGCATTGGAACAATTGAAAAAATTTATATCGATAACGAGACCAATTTATACATGATAGACGTAAGACTTTTCAATGATATGACGAGTTTAGGTCACGTATACATTATCAGAAATAAAGACAGAGAAGAAATTATTAACTTAGAAAAGAAGACACAAAAAAATGAATAGTGCTGTGTTATTTAATATGGCTCGATTTATTTTACTGCTTGCGGTACAAGTTGTTATTTTTAATAATTTCAATTTTTTAGGTTACATCAATCCGTTTCCCTATATTCTATTTATCATTCTTTATCCAGTAAATGGAAATAAATACGCATTGCTATTATCCAGTTTTTATTTAGGTATTACCATGGATTTATTTTGTAATTCTGGAGGAGTACATGCAGCTGCTTGTTTGCTTTTAGCATTTGTAAGACCCTCAGTTTTTAAATTTTCTTTCGGATTAAGTTATGAATATCAAACGGTTAGACTAAACGATACCTTAACACCCGAACGATTCTCATTTATATTATTAGCTGTAACAATTCATCATTTAACACTTTTTGTACTCGAAGTTTTTACTTTTGAATACCTTTGGGATATTGTTCTTAGAACAATCATTAGCACTATTTTTACTATTATAATTTGTATCTTAATTATTTACTTAATCAAGCCAAGTAAACGATGAGAAAAGCATTATTACCATCTGTAGTAATTATCGCAGCATCTTTGTTGTTGATACGGATTTTTTATTTGCAAGTAATAGACGATTCTTTCAAACTTCAGTCGGAAAATAACGCTATTAAAATAAAATATGATTATCCAGAACGAGGTTACGTTTATGATAGAAATGGAAAATTATTAATTGCCAACCAACCTTCTTATGACATTATGGTTGTACCTAAAGATGTAAAAAGTTTAGACACTTTAGAATTTTGTTCACTTCTTGACATTAGCAAAGAGTTTTTAATAAAAAAAATAAATAAAGCTAAAGTATATAGTCCAATGCTTCCATCTGTTTTTTTACCACAATTAAACAAATTGGAATATGCTGCTTTTCAAGAAAAAATTAGAAAATTTAGTGGTTTTTACATTCAAAAACGATCATTGAGAGATTATCAAGTAGATTATGGCGCCAATGTTTTTGGCTTTATAACTCAAGTAAATGAAAATATAATTACTAAAAATCCTTACTATATTGGAGGAGATTTAATAGGAAGACAAGGTATTGAAGAAAGTTATGAAGAATTTCTTAGAGGACAGAAAGGTGTAAAATATATTTTAAGAGATAAATTCAACAGAGAGATTGGTTCTTATAAGGATGGAAAATACGATACAATTTCTAAACAAGGTAGCGACCTTACTTTAACCATTGATGGAGAACTTCAAAAATATGGAGAAGAATTAATGATTAATAAATGGGGAGGAATTGTTGCCATAGAACCTAAAACAGGAGAAATATTGGCATTGGTAAGTGCGCCAAGTTACAATCCAGCTTTATTAGTAGGAAGACAACGTTCAAAAAATTATACTTTACTTCATAATGATTCTATAGCAAAACCATTGTATGACAGAGGTTTATTAGCAGAATATACTCCAGGATCACCGTTTAAAATTCTAACAGGATTAATTGCTCTTCAAGAAGGTGTTGTTTCTGATAGCACCCGATTTTCTTGTCGTCGAGGTTTTAGTTATGCTCGAGGTCGATTTATGAAATGCCATTGTTCTGGGGGAGCTGTTCAATTGCACAGAGGAATTTATCAATCTTGTAATACTTATTTTTCAAATTGTTATATTAGATTAATCAATAAATACAAAGACCATAGTTTTGCTGTTGATAAATGGGCTAATCACCTTAAAAGTTTTGGTCTTGGCGATTTTATGGGTTATGATTTACCTATTGGTAAAAAAGGAAACATACCCACTTCAAAAACCTACAATAGGGTTTATAATGGATGGAATTGGGATGGAAAAACAATCGTGTCAAATGCTATTGGACAAGGTGAAGTTCTGATGACACCTATTCAACTTGCTAATTTTATGGCAACTATTGCTAATAGAGGTTACTTTTACACCCCTCATATTGTAAAGAGAATAAAAGGAACTATTATTGACAAAAAATTTAGAACCAAACATACTACAACTATAGATAGAAAATATTTTAATCCAATAATCACAGGAATGAATGCTGTTTATGGTCCTGGCGGAACTGCTTCAGGACTTGGAGTAACCGGTATTGAAATTTGTGGAAAAACAGGAACTGCCGAAAATTATTTGAGAGTTAATGGTAAACGTGTAAAACTTCAAGATCACTCCATTTTTGTTGCATTTGCTCCCAGAGACAATCCGAAGATTGCAATAGCGGTATTTGTTGAAAACGGCTATTGGGGTAAACGTTGGGCGGGTCCAATAACAACATTAATGATTGAAAAATATTTGAACAAAAAAATTACCAAAGTTGATTTTGAAAAAAGAATGCTAACAGGAAGTTTGAAAGCACAATACGACAAGTTATATCCAAGGAAGCATCAAGATAGTATTTCATTAATTAACAATAGAATTAAAGATAGTTTGACTAAAATAAAACGAACAAAAGATTCCATAAACGGTGTTTTGAAAAAGGAAATTAAAATGGATACTATACAAAAACCTTAGTTTTAATTTGAAATGAGAAATCAAAGTGTAACCAATAATATAGACTGGATTAGTATCGTTATTTATAGTGCATTAGTTGTAATGGGATGGCTCAATATCTATTCGTCTTCATTATCTACCGTTTCAGAAGATGCCTCAATTTTTGATTTTACTCAAATTTATGGAAAGCAATTTTTGTTTATTGCATTTTCTATTCCCATTATTTTTGTTGTTGTATCGGTTGAAGCCAAGTTTTATGAAAAGTATTCCATTATAATCTTTGCAGTTGCCCTTTTATCATTAATAGGCTTATTCCTTTTCGGAAAAACAATTGCTGGTCAACGCTGTTGGTATGCCATAGGAGGTTTTACATTACAACCTTCAGAGTTTGCCAAAGCCGCAACTTCATTGGCTCTAGCTAAATATTTAAGTGATGTTCAAGTGAACTTGAAAGATGTTAATAGACAAATTCAAGTTTTAATAATCATTTTTCTTCCTGTAATGTTAATTCTTCCACAACCCGATCCTGGAAGTGCCTTAATTTATAGTATTTTCTTTATTGTACTTTATAGAGAAGGTTTGCCTGGTTGGTATTTATTAACGGGTTTCATAGCTATAATTTTATTCGTATTAACCTTAGCAACGAACAATCCTTATATTATTATTGGGATAACAGCATTAGTATTAATAATAAATTATTTTAGAAGTCGATTAGTTGATAGAAACATAATTGCAAGCGCCATTCTTTTAATTATAATAACGGCTTTTTCATTTTCGGTGAATTTTGTTTTTAATAATGTATTCAAACAACACCACAGAGATCGTTTCAATATTTTACTTGGCAAAGAAGTTGATATGAAAGGTGTTGGATACAACACTAATCAATCTGAAATTGCCATTGGTTCTGGTGGATTATTTGGAAAAGGATATCTTGAAGGCACACAAACCAAAGGAGGTTTTGTACCAGAACAACACACCGATTATATTTTTACAACCGTTGGCGAAGAATGGGGTTTCTTGGGTTCCGTATTTGTGATAGGTTTATTTATTGGATTAATTTTAAGAATAATTTATTTAGCCGAACGACAAAAAACTAAATTCAGTCGAGTCTATGGCTATTGTGTTGCCGGAATTCTGTTTATTCACTTTTTTGTAAATATAGCCATGGTTGTGGGAGTTTTTCCAACAATTGGCGTTCCTTTGCCTTTCTTTTCGTATGGTGGCTCTGGACTTTGGGGATTCACCATTTTACTGTTTATTTTTTTAAAAATGGATGCTAATAAGGTAAACGAATGGTAATAACAATTACAACTTAATGCTTAATGATCGCCTTTTTTTTATTATTGTTTAAATTTGATGTTGTTTACTAGATTCTACCCTTTTCTAAAACTAATTATTTTAGAATATAATAGTACTAAAATGATTTAATTAAAATAATTTACTCCCCTAAATATATTATTTATTTTAAGAATTTTATAGCCTTTTATAATGCTATAATTCTTAAATTTGATTTTTAATTTAAAAAACTAAACAAATATGAAAAATAAATTAGTAGTTACAGCAATACTTTTATTGAGTTTTCAAAACTTTTTTGCACAAGAAACCCCTGTTAGACAAAATCAAGATTCTGTAAGGAATAATCAAGATAGTGTATATACAGGAAAATCAAAAACTTCAGAAAAAGAAGCATTAGAACAACAACTTAAACAAGAAAAAAAAGCTTTAAAAGAAAAAGAAAAAGCGGAGGAGAAAGTGAAACAGGCTGAAAAAGACGTAAGAAACACTGAAAAAAAGATTGAAAAACAACAAGACAATTTAGAAAAGGAACAAAAGAAGTTTGAGAAAGAACAAAAGAAATTAGCTAATGCTGAGGACGATGTTGAAAAAGCTCAAAGTAAAATTGAAAAAGAAAGAAAGAGTCTAGAAAAAATGAAAGCCAAACATGCCAAAGCCATGGCTAAAGGAAAACTCTCTCCTGTTGAAATTGAAAAAGGAAATGTTGAAATTACAAAGCAACAACTTAAAATTAAAAAAGAGGAAGAAGATTTAATAAAAGCTCAAAAGAAACTGAAAAAACTTAGATAATGAAGTTGTTTAAATTTTTTTGATTGAAGCTAAAAATTTGGGTTTTTGTTTGAGATTTTAGCTTTTTTTCATTGCATAGTTGTGCTACGGAATTAAAAAAAACGAACTATGGGATAAAAATATAATTTTGCAGCCAATTGAAAAAAGTTTAAACGACTTCAAAAAAAAAGAGGCTGTCCTAAAAGGGACAGCTTTTTTATGCGGCAAATTTTATTGAGTGATGGTTTGCGTTCAAATTATTCGAAAAATAATTTCG
>JFJP01039210.1_pt1 | contig 17219 bp, 21 predicted proteins | sample 431651 | NCBI WGS metagenome assembly JFJP01 (sample SAMN02602958, study PRJNA72255) | Microbial mat metagenome, whole genome shotgun sequencing project. | biome: fresh water; feature: sink hole; material: water; isolation source: purple microbial (photo- and chemosynthetic) mats found in... | reverse complement strand
AGTTAACTATAATAAATTCTTTTACTTAGTTAACTATAATAAATTCTTTTACTTAGTTAACTATAATAAATTCTTTTACTTAGTTATTATATATATTATTTAGTATGCTACGTATATGTACGCGATTGCTTGGTTACTAGTTTAGTTAACTTAGTTTTAGACCTGTGTTTTAAATTTAACGATAGCAAAATAAGTTCTTTTTCAACTACTAACCATAGGTGGAGTACAAGAAGCATAAATTTCCAGTTCAACTACTTATTTTTTTTGAAAAAGTTTCTCCTTCGTTTTGGAGTTCAAAAGTTTCTCGTGCAAATTGTTTTTTTTTATTTTTACCTAGTAGCTTAAGCTTGCATCTTTCAGTTCTTTTAAAAAATGAGCTTTTTCTGGGATCTTCATATCTAGTTGATGCCTCCTGCGTTGATTTAAATCAGCCTGGCTTCGCTTGCTCTGCTTCTAGTAAAGCCTTGGTTTTTTATATGTATTATTTTTTTTTTTTAAAAAAAAGAATTATTTTTTGTTTTTCAATGGCACGGCAGCTACAGTCTATTGACTACGTATATCCAAGTGCGGGCTGATTAGAGCGCGAGTTTGCAGAAATGTTTGGTGTTTATCTTGATCGCAAGCTAGACTCTCGAAATCTATTATTAGACTATAGTTTAAATGAAAACCCCCTATTAAAATCGTTCCCGTCTGTTGGTTTCCGAGAAGTACACTACTCTATGCTCGCGGAATCCGTGGTTTATACAAGCGCTGCTGCTGTTGAATTGTAGACATCGTAATTTTGTTTACGATTTTTTTATGTTTAATTGGGTAAACTTTTTTTTTTCTTTTTTTTGAGTTTTCTTTTTTTCAATTTTTTTTAATTTAAACAACTTCTTTACTGTTCTTTTTAATGCTGAGATCTTATGGATTATACTCTATAGTCTTTCCGCAATGTTAAGCGTTGTTGTCGACGATTTATCGTTGTTTTCGCTTACTTTTTTTATTCTTGGTTTTGCTGCGATAGAAATTTCTATTGGATTGCTATTGCTAGTTTTAATGAAGTTTAATAACTTATCTTTAAACTTCATAGATAATTACGACTCTCAAATAAAAAATCTTGGCAAGCCCTTGTATAGCGGCTTTTCTTTAAAAAAAAAAAAAAAAGAATGGGGTGCCTAGTTCTCGCTTTTTACGTTCATAACATGGTTTTTTTTGCACTAGTCTTTTGTTTAACTTATTGGCTTATTGATTGATTTTTTTTTAAAGAAAAGCGCCCAGCAGAAGATGATCCTTTTCAGAAGTGGTTTGAAATTATTACTGTTTTAAACTATAGATTTTGTATTGTATCGGCAGTATTCGGAGTTTCTGTATTTGTGTATTGTTTGGGGTTTCATTTTTCATGCCCACCTTGAATGGACTCTCTTATAGTTGTACAGCTTGCCTACGTTGTTATTTTTACGATTTTTTGGTGTATACTATTTTTTGCGCTATTTAACACAGATTAAGCTGAGTTAACGATTTATGAACAAGGTGGCCTTTAGCAAAGATTGCACTAGTTTAGCTTTTATATAAGCTTAAATTTTATCATTTAGAATGGGTAGTATTTTACTTCTTTTTTTTTTACAAAACGTGCTTGTATTTGGCTTAATCTTTTGGTTGCTTACATGATTAACGGAGTGATTTTTTCAAAAAAAAAATCATGTTGCTAAAGCTCAGCTATATGAATGCGGCTTTAAAGCTATCTCGGATATAAATATTCAAATTAATATAAATTTTTCGCTAGTTTGTGTTTTTTTAGTTCTATATGATGTTGAATTTATTTTTTTGTTTCCGTTGCTATTCAACTCTTTTTTCGCAGGAGCTGCTGCCTGCTTTGTATTTTTTTCTTTTATTTTTTTTATATTAATTTCGTTAATTTTTGATTTGAATCAACATTCATTAAATTTATCTGTTTAGATAATTTGTTTATCTATTTTCTTTGAAAAAATTTTTAAAAAAAAAAAATTTTTCTTATAAAAGAATTGTAAAAAAACTAATTACGCAGCGTTTTTTATTTTTATATGTTCCTGAACTAATTAGTTTTTTTTTTACTACTTTTGCAAATTTTTTAATTTTTTTTAATTATTTAGATTTATACTTAATTAGTCGGCGGGTTCCGCTTAAGTTTCCAGTGTTGCAACCTTTTTTATATTTAATTCTGAATTTTTCTCGTTTACAGGAGTTTTTTTCTTTTGTTTCTATGGGCTTTAAGCTTCAGCGGGCATTTTCAAGTGGATTTCTTCTAAAAGTTTTTTCAATTTTTGCAAAGAAAACACGAAGAAACGTAAAGAAGCATTTACCAGTTTTAATTTTTCTTAAAAAATTTTTTTTAAAAAGATTGCTCAACGGTACTCAACTTTTTTTTTATAGTTTTAAAAAAAAGTATTTACCGGTTGTATCTGAGCTTAGTTCTTGAGGAGCAGTAGACTCAGCTATTTGAATTTTAAGAAAATCTTTTGGTGTATATAAGTTTAGGCGTGTAAAAGCTATAAAAAAACGAGTTAGAAAATTTTTAAAAAAAAAATAAAATATGTTATTGTTTTTGTTTTACTTTGTTTTTTCAGAACTTATGGTGCTCCCTTGTGTTTTGCCAAGTTTTTTTATTTTTTTTTTTAAGTTTGACTACACTAATTTTAATTCTTTTTTTTTATTGGTTATTTCATTTTTTTTTGATTTTAAACTAAGCTTATTATTTTTCGTGTTTTTTTGTATTTTGCTCGGTTTTTTTTTTCAAAGGAAAATTCCGTGTATTTGGTGGCCGTGTGTTTTTTTTTATTTTAAGTGCGACTGCTATAGTTTTTATGGACTATCAAGCGCGATTGGCGCGGGGCTCTGAAATGGCTTAGTGCTTATACACCCTTTATTTACATTTTTTTCTTATTTTTTTCTTATTTTTTTTTATTTTCTTGTGTACTTTCAATACCTAAAGATAAAGGATTTTTTTTTTTATAAGCGTTGCTGCCTCTATTTCTTTTTCGTGTGTTCCTTAGCCTCATTAATTTTAGGTTCCTGGTGAGCTTTTTTTTTTTTTTTTTTTAGTGTGCTTTTGCTACATTGTCAATTTAGTAAGAAGGTGTTTCCAGCGTTTTTTGCATTTTTTTTTTTTTTTTTTTTAGTGTTCGCTTTGGTTTTCTTAGTTCTGTGCATTCTTTTCTTGCAGCGGGGGCTAGCTTTAATCTTGTTTTTTTTTTTATGACTATTTACTTTTTTTTTTTGGTATTAAATTTTTTTAAATTTAGACGACATGCTTGCTCGTTGTTATTACTGTTTTTTTTTTTTTTTAGTAGTTATACATTGAGTTTCTTCTTCTTCTTCATAAGTATACTACTTTTTTATTTAAGTTTTTTTCAAAAAATTATGCCGGCTGCTTTACTATTTCCAGCAATTTTTTTACCGTCTTTTTCTTTAAAAAAAAAAAAAGCTGTTCATTATATATATCTATACGCGGCTTACTACATGTTTTTACATAAATTGACTTTTTTTTTTATAAAAAGTATAGCTACTTCTTTTGATTTTTTTTTCTTTATTGATGACATGCACTTACTTTTGTTTACGTTGCTTCCTTATAATTTTTTTTTTTTTAATAAAATTTCTATTGTTTCTGGAATGCTTTCTCTCATACTGCAAACTCAGTCAAATCTATCTTTTTTATTGTTATCAGCGGGTTCATCTGAAGTGTTACAGCAAAGTTTATATTTTTATAACTGAGCTTTTTTTTCACAAATTTTTAATTTTTATTTTTTAAGCTTTTTGTTTAGTTTTAGCTTAATTATACTTTTTATAAAAAAAAAAAATAGCCAGCTTTAAATTTAAACGCTGTTTATGCGCGGTAACTTAGTGATTTGTTGCGATTTCAAAAAACTGATCAAAAAACTCAAGTTTCGCATAAAAAAAGAATTTTTACTAGTAGGCTACGCGCTTTTTTTTTATTTTCAGGCTCTATATCTTTTTTTTTTTTGCATCAAATTCAGTTTGAGTTTGTTTATTTACGCTTGATTAAGCGCCGCTTACGAATTATGTTACGTCGGCGAGGTGCGCGCTATAAAAGCAGAAAGGTCTGGCTTAATTTACGCGCAAATTTTCCAGTTTCAAAAAAAGCTAAAAATTCAAGAATGGGCAAGGGCAAGGGTGCTTTTTTACGTTGAATAGTCAGAGTGCGCCCGTTTTCTGTGTTTTTTTCTTTTTTTGGGTTTTCCTTTTATGTTTTATTTAAATTAAAAAAAAAAATTAATTATTTATTAAAATCAAAAATTTTTATTGTTTCACGGTTAAAGAGAGTAACTCTTTGATCTTCAATGGGTCAAACTAAGATAGCTCCGAATCAGCGAAGGATTGATTAAATTAATTGTAGAGTTTGCTAAATAAAAACGCGGTTACATACACTTGTATTTTTAATTATAATTTTTCAAAAAAAAAAGTAAATACTCGGCTAAAATGTTTAGTTTTTTATTTGCTTTTTTTAAAATATAGCTTAAGCTCGGTTAAAAATATTAATTTTTCTTTTTTTTTTAAAGACTATAGAAAAAATATTATTGTTATTACGCGTGCTCCTTATAGATATAAGCTCTCTAGACATCAATTTTTTTTTAGCAGATACTGCCTTGTATTTCAATTTTTTTTTAGTATTCCACAATTGAGCTGAGTGTCACTTGCTAGTAGTAACAAATTAATGTTTTTTTTTTGTTTTGCAGATTTTTGTTTTTTTTCAGTACATTTTTATAAGCTTTCAGTTGCTTTTCGATTACTAGAATGGTTGAGATAGCTTTTAACTTAAAAAAAAAAAATATTTATTTTTTTAGTGTGGGCGCTTTAGGCTCTCGGATTAAGCTAGTTTTTCTTGAAAAAAATTTTTTTTTCCGGTTTTTTATTTCTTTTTTAATTTTTTTTTTTATTAGTAATCCTAGGGTTTATATCGTGCACACTCCTATTTTTGCAATACAGCCTGGTATACTTTTTTATTTTTATTTTTATTTTTATTTTAATAACTATGTTTCTGTTTTTGAGTTTTAGGATTTTATTATTTTTATCTCAGTTTAAAAACAAGGGGGTGCTGTTCTCACAAAGAAATTTTTGTTTTTTGAAATCAAAAGATTTTAAGCACGTAGTCTTTTTTTTAAAAAAGACTAAGCTTACGAACTTAGATAAAACAAGCTTTTATATAAAGTAATATTTTTATTATTATGTCAGACATCAGCTTTTTATCTTTTTTTATGTTTAGCTTTCATTTATCTATTTTTTATTTTATTTTTTCGATTTATTTTTTATTTTTTAAGAATACGGCGGGTAAGTATTTGAACTATGCTGACGTTAATGAGAGAAAAAAAAAAATTATGCCTCCGAGAACTATGGCTCTCTCATTGTTTTCTTTTTTTAGATATAGTTATCTTTATATATTTTTTTTTTTACTCACATTTCGGAGCTTTAATTTTACACTATTTTTTAAGCATCTTTCTTTTGAAAGTTTTAGCTTTAACGTATACTTTATTATTATTGTTTTTTTCATGGTTTTATCTTTTTTTTTTGAAAACGCTTTTTTGGGCAATAAGCAGGTTCAACCTAGTATAGACTTTTTTACAGCGTTGTGGCTTTTTTTTATAATAGCTCCTCTTTGTGTTTTTTCAAATACGTTACTAACGTTTTTTTTTTTTTTAGAGCTTGGTTCTTTGCTAACACTTTATCTTATGGTTTCTGCGAAAGATTTTTTTGGTGCTACATCTTTGAAAGATTCTCGCTCGGCTAGCTATTTTAATAGCGTATTTTTTCAATTTTGAGCGTCATTTTTTAGCTCTGTGTTACTTATTTATAGTATTATTAATTTTTTTTTTTTATTTGGTACTACTGAATGAGTTTTTTTGAATTTTTTTTTAGAGAAGGCGTATAATTCCGGTGGACTCTTGGTAAAAAGTCAGCTCATGCTAGCTATTTATTTATTTATTTTTGCTCTCATAGTTAAGCTTGGTGTTTCTCCGTTTATTTTTTTTAAACTCGAGATTTATCGTGGGCTTCCATTTGTGGTTCTTTTCTATTATTCTATTATTTATTTTTTTTTTTTTTTTACTTTAATCTTTATAGTTTTTTTATACTATTTTAGCTCTTTAGTTTTTTTTATAAGTGTACCTATTTTTTTTTTTTTATTTTTTGCAACGGTACTTTTTGTTATAAATTTGTTTAATCTTTATCTTTTAAAAAATTTTTTTGCGCTAAGCTCGCTAGTTAATTCATTAATTTTTTTTTTTTTAATTTTTTCATATTCACTCTAGTTTAAATTAATTGTAGAGTTTGTGATTTTTTTTTATGTTTACACAGCGTGTAATCGCTCGTAATCGAGTTTTTGCTGATCGGCGTGCTTTAGCAGCAGTTGGCTTAAATAGTAACCAGTGCGCAGTCTTTTTAAAAAAAAAAAATGCAGAGAACACTTGTTTATTTAATTTTTTTGTCAAAGCACGCGGTTCATTATTTAAAGATAGCTATTCTTTTTTTTTTTTAAAATATTTTTTTAAAAAAGGGCACAGTTTAAAAATAGCTAGTAGCTTCGCGCAGGCTTCCTTAAAATTGTATAGTGCTGTTTTTGAAAATATTGAAGAGAAGAAAAAAAAATACTCTAATTTTTTTTTTATATTTAATACGCTTCGTTTAAACGTAGATTTTTTTAATATTAATTTTTTTCTTTCTTGATTATTACGGAGTATACACTATAGCTTTTTTTTTAGAGTTACTATTTTACCAAAATTTTTAAAAAAGAGAACTAAGCAAAAATATGCAATTGAGCCTGTTTTTTTGGAAAAAAGGAAGCGTGCCAGAACTTCCTTACGTATCTTTACTTTAGGTATTCTAACAAATAAAGCCTACAGCCTAGAATCTCGAATGTTTACTAGTTTTTTGGATTTAGCTTTTAATTTTAAGAAATCTCATTTTTTTTTAGAAAAAAAATTATGATATGCAAAAATATTTAAACTTCTAAAAAAAAAAAGAAAATTGACATAACTATAAAATATTTTTTATGTTATTAGTTTTAGCAGTAAAAACTTTAGTTCTTGGTGGTTGCATGTTACCTATCGCGGCGGGTGCGCTGGGTGTTGGTATTTTGTTTGCGGGTTATAATTTAGCTGTTTCAAGAAATCCTGAAGAGGCCGAGACATTGTTCAACGGTACCTTGATGGGTTTTGCGCTTATTGAGACTTTTATCTTTATGTCTTTTGGTGCTGGTTTACTAGTTTACGTTATTTAAGCTCTTCTATCTAAAAATAGTAAGCTTTCTAGCAATTTTTGCCATATATTTTTCTTTTTTTTAAAGCCGCTATTCTTTGTATGCTAGCGATAGTTATCAGGGGTACTTTGCCTAGATATCGATTTGATCAATTAATTCAAATAACTTGAAAACAGCTTGTTTTTGTTTGAATTGGCTTTCTTCTTTTAAATTTTAGTATTTTTTTTTGTTTTTTTATTTGTTAAATTAATTTTTTGCCTGAATAGCTCAGTGGTAGAGCGCTAGGCTGAAAACCTAGAGGTCGCTGGTTCGATTCTAGTTTTAGGCATTTTGCCACATGTTAAACGTTTTCTTTGAGGACTTTATACGCTTACAGATTACATTGTAGAGAACTGAAGACCTGAAAAATATTTTATTTTTCTTTTTTATTGTGTAAGTCTTGAGCAGAAATTTTATGCGTCATTAACATGTTCTTACTTATCAAAAGCTTTAACTTCATTGGAACCTTTTACAATTCTTTCTTGTCTTTTTTTTTATTATTTGCTTTTTAATCTTTCTACATATTATGTTGATGGTGAGTTCGAGCGCGAGCTTTTATCTGTAAGGTCCATTTTTTTACTTGTTAGACCTTATAAGCTTTCTTATATTTATTCTATGCTTAAACAGTATTTTTTTTTTTTCTCACAGAATTTTTGTAATATTTTACGCACTTGCGCTTCTTTTTTTTTTAAAGGTTCGAAAAAAGAGTTTAGTTCTGAAAAAATTAATAGCTTGCTTTTAAAAAAAAAAAAGCAAGACGCTTTTCTTAAAAAATTCTATAGATCATAGGCCTTAGCGCTTACTATGTAAGTTGCTAGCTAAATTAAAGAATAAATACACTCGTTCAAAAATTTCTAGTTATTTCGCGTTTTTTATTAGTTCCACGCTTATTTTTTTTAAAAAAAACTGCACGTTTTTTTTTTTTTAAATGTTGCACTACTCCGTTTTTTTTCAATTTTTTTTTGTCTATGAATTCAAGTTATGAGTTTTCATTATTTTTTAATTTTTTAACTTTTTTCAAAAGAAAGCAGGGTGTTCTTAAGCTTGGCCTACCAGTAGCTCTTTTTGATTATCCACAAGATACTGACGATGCTAATTTCTTAGAGGATTTCTCTTTTATTAAGGATACTATAACTTGCCCAACTATAGAGATAAAGCAAAGAAAGCTTAGATGAACTTCATTAAATAAATTTTTACCTTTTTTTTTACATAAGCGTCGGCGTTTCTTTATTAAGCCAGCGGGTGTTCAATTTTCTACTTTATTATTTTTTAAAAATTTTTTTTTTTTCCAATTTTATAATCATTCAATATTTTTTAAAAAAGCGAGGACTACTCTCTTAAGTAGAGCAGTCTTTTCTTTCTTTTTTTTGAAGAAAAAAAAAACCAGTCTTTTCTTTTTTTTTTTTGTAAAAAAAAATGACAGAGTCTCGGTAGATCCTCTACGCTTTAATAACTTTTGTATAGAAGATGCTTCTGATTCTTTACCATTATCTTTGTTAAAGCAACCTGCATTTTTAAAACTTTTTTTAATGATTTATTCTTTTTTTTTTAAAACTAAGAACTTTTTATTTTTAAATAATTTTTTTATCTTTTATAATTTTCTTCCAGCTGAGCTCACAATTTCATTTTTTAATTTTAAAAATCTTCAGCTAGAGCAGGATTATGGACTACAGCTAAGTTCAAGGCAATTTTCATATCCTTGACTGCTTTTTTTTTTTGAAGATTCTCTTTTCTTAGAAAAAAAAAGTTACTTATTAACGTTTTTTTATAGTTTTTTAACAAGTTACGCAGAATGCTTGCTTTTTTCAAAAGTTGCCATACGTATTAAAAACTGTAGTTTTGGACTTCGTAATAATATGCTTTTAATCAACTGAATCGCAGCACGAGCTTTACCGAGATTTCGAAAATTTTGTCGAACGTTTTTTTTTTTTGAATTTTTAGATATTTTAATATTATCTTTTATAAAAAAAGATATTAAGTTCTTTGAATACTGGTTTGTTAGGTTTTTTGAAGGAATTCAGTTTAAGTTTCATAAGAGTTTTTTATTTTTGTTTAATAAATTTTTAAAAGAGTTTTTCCCTGTGTTTAGGCGTATTTTTTTAGTAAAGGGCTTTAAGCTTGATGTTCGCGGTAAGGTTAGTGTTGCTGGTAATTCTAAGAAGAGACATTACCTTATTAAATACGGAGAGCTTAGTTTTTCTAAAAAAAATAATAAAATAAGCTATGCTCAAAACATTGTGCGAACACCAACTGGTGTTTTAGGACTAGAATTTGTTCTAGTATACTAGGCAATGGAACTCCATTGCCTAGTATGTACTTTTTTTACCAGGACGTTTAAAAATTTTTTGTTTTGTTGCACGTAGGCCTCTTTTTGTAAAGAAGTTTAACTTTTTAATATTTTTAATGATTAAGCTTATTTTATTAATTTTTCTATTGTTATTTGTAATTAAAAAGAGTTTATATTTAGTAAGCTTACGTAATTGGCAACCACCTGCGATTAAAAAAACTTTATGTGAATAGCCAAAATAAAGCTGAAAGCTTTTCTTCGGCTTAACTTTTTTTATTTTATAACCCTTGCCAATAAATTTAAACTTTCTAAAAAAAAAATGGTTAAAACTAAAAAAAAATAATTCATATTTTTTTTTAAAAAAGTTGCAGGCGCAGTGCTGTGGTTTTTTAGAGCATCAAGTTTGCGTAGCTTTATCAAAAAAATCTTGTTTAGCGGTAATCTCCTGTTCTAAAGATCCTGTAAAAAAATTTTTATAAATACTTAGGCTCTTTACTTTATTATTATTTTTCCAGACAAAGGTGTTTTGCGCGCTATTTAAAAAAATGAGATCTCTATACATCTAATGCTCGTTTTATTAGGTAATTATTTTTTTTTTTTAAAATTGCAAGTTTATCTATTTTTTTAATTACGTACATTGAATAATTTTTTGATAATATTTTTTTTTGTGTTTCCCCATCTGTTATTTTTACGTATTTGTTGTTATGCTGTAGGCATACAATAATTGTGCATAGTTGTCTCTTTTTTTTTACCATGATTTTTTTTTTAAATTTTGAACGTCTCCAAAGACTGCAAATTTTTTCAAAGTTTGTCTAGATGATCTTGTACTTTTTTGAAATCCTTTTAGTCTACCTGTGTATAAGCAGCGGTTTTGCTGTTTATTGAACATTGTTGTGCCATTTCCGTTATATAAACTTTTTGAAAAAACGTGCGTACTAGTTTTTTGATTTTTATTTGTTTTGATCGCGCTTAGTATTTTTTTTTTTAATTCATTTTTTTTTTCGTGTATACGTTTTAAGTACTCAATGAGCAGCTGCCGTCTTTTTTGACTTTTATTAAAATTAATCATTTATCTGTCTATTTCTCCGAAAACTATGTCAATGGTACCTACTAATGCAGCAAGATCAGCTAAAAAATGACCCTTTGCAATTTTTGGTAAAACTTGCAGGCTATGATACGCGGGAGACCTTACTTTACAGCGATATGGTTTATTTGAATTGTCTGCTATTAGAGTAACACCGAATTCTCCCTTTGGAGATTCAATTGCTTGATAAGTTCAGTTTGCTTTTATAGATACGCCCTCACTTCAATACTTAAAATGTTTTATTAGCTTTTCCATGCTTGCATATTCGTTTTTTTGAATAGTTTCATTCTTATTTAAGTTATTAAAACTTTCTAAAATTTTTAGTGGTTTTAAGTCTATTTTTTTTTGTTTTTTACTAGTAAGCTTAAAAATTGACTGATTGATAATATTAACACTCTCAGACATTTCATTCATTCTAATAAGATATCTGTCATAGGAGTCGCCGTTTTGACCGGTATAAGTACGAAAATATAAATGATAGTAATTTGCGTAGGTATCAAATTTATCCATTCTAAGATCTCTTTTTAAACCAGCAGACCTGGACATAACACCAGTTAGCCCATAATCAATACAAGTTTTATACGAGATAGCCCCTATGTTTACTAAGCGCTGTTTTCAGATTTTGTTATATGTTAATATATTGTGCATTTCGTTTAATGTTATAAAAAAATTATGTGAAAATTCAACGATGTCTTCTAATAAAAAGCTAGAAATAGCATGTATATTTGCGTCGTTAGGCTTATAGAATGCTGCATGCATGCGAGCGCCGCTTACTCTTTCAAAAAATTCTAAAATTTTTTCGCGTTCTTCAAAAGCTCAAAAAATTGATGACATGCTACCTACATCTAATGCATGGCAGGCTACGGCAAGAAGATGGTTAAGTATTCTGCTAAGTTCATCAAAAATAACGCGTATCATCGTATAGTGTGCGCTATAATTGGTTTTACCGAGAAGGCTTTCAATTGCAAGACAATAAGCATGCTCTTGTGCTATTGTTGATAGATAGTCAAAACGGTCAAAGTATGGTAGAGATTGTAGATAGGTTCTATCTTCAATTAATTTTTCGCTTCCCCGGTGTAAGAGACCAACATGAATGTCGGCCTTCTCAATGATTTCGCCGTTTAATTGTAAAATGAGCCTTAAAACGCCGTGTGCAGCAGGGTGCTGCGGGCCAAAGTTTAAGTTTATTGTTTTTATAGTTTTAAGCGCAGTAGTCTTTGTGCTTACTATTGGTTTTCAATTTTGAAAAATACTTCTATTCAGAATTTATTTGTTTCCAATATTAAATTTTTTTTTTGAAAAAAGCTTTGCTTTATTTTTTTTAACTATTTTTACATATTGTTTATGCTTGTGCGTTTTTTTTTTTATTCTTTTTTTTCTTAAGCGTGGGAAAGCTTGTTCACTTACTAGCTTAAATAGTTTAAATAATCTTTTTTTTTTTAAGTTTGTGCTAATTTGCGTTTTGTTAGCTTTAGCGGGGTTACCTCCATTTTTTTCTTTTTTTTTGAAGAGTTTTTTTTTTCTTTTCTTTTTAAAAAAGGGTTTTTTTTTTGTAAGTTTATTTTTGATCTTTAATCTGTTATCGATGTTTTTTTATATACAGATTGTGCGCCTACTTCTTAAGTCTGCTATTAAAAATACGAGCCAGATTTTTTTATCTAAGATATCTTTCAAATTTAGATTTTTTTTTTTTTTAGAGTGCACACTGATATTTTTATTAGCCGGGTTTTTTTTTATGTCGCATTTTTTAATTCTTCTCTTAGCTCTTTTTTTGTAAATTTATATTATTTTGTCAACGTTAAGCCAGCAGCAGACTAAAGTTATACATGAATATATTCATACGCGCAGCGCAGCACTTTGTGGGTCTCCACAAGTTCAGGGAGACGTTGTTAAGGTTAAGATTGTAACTCCTAAAAAACCAAATTCTGCGCGAAGGCCAGTAGTAAAAGCTTCTCTTACAAATGGTAAGGGCGTTGTTTCTCATATACCTGGTATTGGTCATAATCTGAGAAAGCATAGCGATGTCTTAATTCGTGGCGGCGGCGCAAGAGATTTACCTGGTGTTCGGCATACCTGTATACGTGGTGTTTACGATTTTATGGGTGTAAAAAATAAGAAGCGAAGGCGCTCAATTTACGGAGTAAAGCGCCCAGATAACAAAATTACAAAAATAAGAAGAAAATTCCGAAAAGCTTTTAGTTAACTTTTTGAAAGCTGATTACGTAAAATCACCAGCAGCGCTATTAATTTCTTGAGCAAGGCAAGGTTCTTTTTGGCCGCTATCCTTTGGTTTAGCATGTTGTGCTATAGAGATGATGCACGCTACTGTTAGCCGTTATGACTTTGATCGTTTTGGTATTATATTTAGAGCTACTCCTAGGCAAGCGGATTTAATCTTAGTCGCGGGTACTTTAACTAATAAAATGGCCCCCGCGTTACGAAGGCTTTATGAACAAACTGCTGACCCAAAATGAGTTATTTCTATGGGTAGCTGTGCTAACGGCGGCGGTTACTATTATTATTCTTATTCTGTAGTACGAGGCTGCGATAAAATTATTCCAGTTGACATGTATATTCCTGGTTGTCCCCCGTCTGCGGAATCACTTTTTTTTGGTGTTCTGCAACTTCAAAAAAGTTTAATAAGGGAGGCGAATGACGCAAAAGTATAAAAGAACTTTTTCAAAATTTAAGTTAGCCATGCATTTGTTTCGGGTAAAAAGACAAAAGAAAAATATTATAAGGAGAAAAAAGGTATCATTATTTAGGCTTAGAACACGCGGTTTTGGTTTTGTTTGAACATCATCTTTTTTTAGATTTTTTAAAAGTTTACTTGCAAGAAAAATGCCTAATTTTTATTTTTTTAAGTGTAACCAAGCAGTGCCTGATTGCTACTTAAAAAATATTGCTAAGGTTAGTACTACTTCAAGTTTAGCTTTTTTCAAATTTTTTAGTTTTTATAGCTCTTTTAATACTGAGCTAAACTTGCAAGTTATCGTAGCTTCCCTTAAAATTTTAAATAAAGAGCTTTTTTTTTTTAAGCTTTTTTTTTTTAAGCTTTTTTTTTTTAAGCTTTTTTTTTTTAAGCTCTATTTACAGCGTAGGCTTTTTATAGATTAAATTTACTTAAAATCTTTTTAAATAAGTATGCGCCAACAACACCGAAAAAACGGTTTAAAAGAAGCATAAGTCTTTATCATTTAAATAAAAAAAATTTTTTTTTTAGTAAATTTTTAAATAAAAATAGGTCAAAAAATTCAATAGGACATGTTTGTATTTTTACAAAAAAAAAAAAAAATAAGACACTTTTTTTTAAAACTAATTTTGATCTCAGCGGGCTTGGAACTAGATTTTTAGTTTTAGAAATCTATAAACTTAGCAATGCTAAGCCATTTTTTGCTCTTATTAAAAACAGGCTGGGCTTTAGTTCTATTGTCTATCTTCCGCACAGAATTTTTTTTGGGTCAATATTAAAATTTTTTTCTTACAAGAGTTTATTTATCGATATCAGACAAAATGGTTTTTTTTTAAGATTAATTTTTTTTAAAGCAGGCGATAGCTTATGTAATATTTTTTTTGATAATAACATACGAAAAAATTGAGCTCTCTCGGCGGGTGCTTATTGTCGAGTTTTATATAAAACACATTGTGGAAATTTTTTAGTAATACAGCTACCATCTGGACTTGAAAAACGTGTTTCAACAAAATTTTTTGGTATTCTTGGTAGATTTTCAAATATTTATCATAAAAAGGAAATGCTTGGCTCTGCGGGATTTTCGCATCGATTAGGCACACGTCCTTCTGTACGTGGAATAGCGATGAATCCGGTGGACCATCCGCACGGCGGTCGTACGAATACTATAAAGCCAGAAGTTTCTCCTTGAGGTTGAGTTACCAAGTTTAGGCATTAATAAAATATTTTTTTGTTTTTTAAAAGGAGCGCTCACTTTTGTAGGGTAACTTTTTTTTATGCCTTTAAAAAAAGAGTTTTTTTACGAAAAAAAATTTTTTGCCCAAAGAGGAACTCAATGCTTTCTGCTGGCTTAGTTGATGTACTTACACAAGTAGACGGCGGTAATTTTTTTAAAAAATTTATAATAAATGATTTTCATCTTTTTAGAAAAACAGGCGAATTTTCATTTACGCGTAAGCCTTATTTTTTTCCATTAAGGAAAAAAAAAAAATAAAATATATTATTGGGTCAGCGAAGCTGTTATTTGTTGGATAGGCAAGGTTCATTTCAATTTTGAAATGGCGCCTGAGATTCTAAGGTTAGCTTTAGTTCTTTTTTTACAGATTTTTATATTTTAGATAAAATCTTAACAGTTTTTATTAAAGGAAAAAATTCTGTACATTATTATTTTTTAATAAGAAACCCGGAGCTCCAAAATTTGCTAGAAGAAAAGAATCTTGTTTTTAATGAAACTTTTAGTTTTTTAAATAATTTTTTTCAGCAAAAAAAAATTTTAAAAAAATTTTTTTATATTTTTGGTAAAACATGGTTTTTTAAATATCAGGGGTGGCATATCATTTGTATTTCTACTTATAGGCCATTAAATAAAAAAAACATTATTGAAGATGAAACTATTGATAGCTATATTTTCAATCTTTTTGAAAAAAAAAAACAGTTATTAGACGTTTTTTAGTAAAATATTTTTTTGTTTAGTTTTCAAAAAGTTAATAATGTTGATTTTGAACTTAAGTATAGCTTTATAGATTTTTTTTTGAAAAAAAATTACGGAACCTCAACTTTTTTTTTGAAAAAAGTTGAATTGCGCTTTGAATGCTCTCGTAAAACTACTTTTTTTGAGCTTGACTACAGTCAGCTCTTAGCTCTTATAACTTCTTTATCTAAAACTTTTCCAAGAAATTTGTTTTTTAGCAATTACTCTTTATTGAATATTCTTTTTTTAGATTTTAACTACTCTTATCGTGGATGAAGGCATCTTATGGGGTTGCCTGTAAATGGCCAGCGAACATGGTCTAACGCGAATACTTCTTATGACTCAAATAAGTCTCTTAGAGATTACAAATATAAGCTTGGCAAGCTATTTTTCGGTCGCTTAGCCGGTGGCGATATTAATCTAGTCTTGATGTCTGAATATATAAATACTTTGTGGCGAAAACAGTGATTTTCCGAGTGAACCTATTCGCGTAATCTTCTTAAGCGAAGAACAAAAAAAAAGGGTGGGGGTTTCAAATTTGATCTAAATGCAACTGCTCGTGGTTGGTTAGGCAGCTTAAGAAAAAACAATCCAAAGCAAGGAAAAAAAAAAAAAAAACGCTTACAGGTACTGTCGGTTTTGATCCAGGTTTTATGAAAAAATATCTTACTTTTAAAGATCTTTTAAAAAAGAAATCTCTAAAGACTAAAAAAAAAAAAAGATGAAATATGCAATAGTTCCAAAGATGTTTATTTATAATTCTTTTTTTTTAATTAGAATTTTTTTTATTTTAAAGTTGCTCTTTAGTCAGCTTTTTTTAAAACAAAGTACTAGTGTCGCTAGTTTTTTTTTTTTTTTTTCAGCGGCTACAGTTGGTTCAGTTTTTTTTTATAAATATATTACTTTTAAGAAGCATCACGTTTACAATTTAAATCAACAGCCGGTATTTTTTTTAAAATCACGTATTATTGCTAACAAAGTTAGCTCTTTTCTTCAGGATAATGATTTCAGCTACTCTAACAAGTCTAACTTACAACGAAGGCGAGAACGTACATTTTCTATAAGAAAAACGTTTAAAATTTGAAAAAAAGTTAGCTTGAATAAATTCTTTTTATTTTATAGGTTTAAATTTTTAAAGCGTAGAAATTTAAACAGTTTTTTTTCAAATTTTAAAAAAAAAAAGTTTACTGAAATGGCATCTTTTTTTTCTCTTAATTTTTTAAGTATTCTGCACAGGATTTTTCCTTTTTTTAATTTTTTTTTATTACGAAAGCTCGTTATTCGCGGGCTAATTCTTATAAATTTTAGAAAAATAACTAGTTTTTTTTTTAAACTCCGCGTTGGCGATTTTGTTTCTATATTTTTTTTAAATGATTGCTGGTCGTTAATGTTTAGTCAGCTTCAGGTGCAAAATAGACACTATTTTAAAGTAAAAAAAAAGTTGTCAGCGTTTTCAGCGAGCTACGCGGTTAAAGACGAAAAAACAATGTCTAACCATTATTCCAAGCATTTTCGAACACTTACGATTTTTAGTAAAAAGATTCCAACATGACTTGAAGTTGACTTTTTAACCTTTAGCTTTTTTGTAATAAGAGCAAAGCATCTCGGTAGCTTTTTTTTTTTTTTTAATCCATTTTTATATAGGCTTCTTGCTTTTAGATAAGCTAGTATACTTTGTTAAGCATTTTAGCTTAGGCTCGTTTAAGTAATCTAATGCTACATAGCGAGCAACCGCTAGTAAGCTTCAATATTTTTTAAAGAAGAATATAAAGTTTATCTGCTATATAACTTCTTTGATGCTTTTTTCTTATTGTTTTTTTATTGCATTCTATATTTTTTTTTAAATTTGTTTAATCATCGTATGGTAAAAATATTTATTCATATACTTAAAACTTACTTAGTAAGCTTTCAATATTTTTT
>JFJP01038500.1_pt1 | contig 17221 bp, 17 predicted proteins | sample 431651 | NCBI WGS metagenome assembly JFJP01 (sample SAMN02602958, study PRJNA72255) | Microbial mat metagenome, whole genome shotgun sequencing project. | biome: fresh water; feature: sink hole; material: water; isolation source: purple microbial (photo- and chemosynthetic) mats found in... | reverse complement strand
GCGACATTTTGTCATTCCCGCGCAAGGCAAATCTAGCTTAAAAGCTTAATTCTGAATCCCCGCCTATACGAGGGGATGACTCCACATAATTAGCACCCAATTCAAACTAGTTCTAATATAGCAGAAGCACGTAGGAGTTGATAATAGATAAAATGAGACAAATAATAAAGTTAGATCAATGGTCAATGCCTATTTTTTACTGAACACAGATAAGTTAGGCAAGGATTTTCTAATTAACACTATAGCGAAAGTAGTTGAATTAAACTTTGGGCACGGAATTAAGAAAGTACACAGGTTTGTTAAGTTCTTTCCAAGGTTGATGTTTGGCCATGATTATATCTTGAAAATTAGGGCTATCAGTAATGAGTTTTAACCAAGCAATTATATTCTTGTAATTGCTGTTATAAAACCATTCTTGGTCAACGATAGCAAATTGCCTAATGAAAGGTAAAATTGCAATATCTGCTATGGATTTTAAACCAAATAAGAATTGATTGCCATTTAGCATTTTCTCATATTTATCTAAAAACTCGACCTGTATCTGTTTTTTACAATCTTCTTGAGAATGCTCAGGATATCTTTCTGGGTACTTATAAGGTCTGAGTAGTTTTACAAACTGGTTATCATTATTAGCAATTAATTCTTTTAGTTCTTCTTGTTTTTGTTTGGTATATTTTTGAACATGAAATAATTCATTTTGTTTTAGGGCATAATTAATTATATCAAGGCTCTCCTCTATAACTTCACCTGTTTTTAAAAGCAATACAGGAACAGTCCCTTTAGGAGAGATTTCTAGCATAGAGGCTGGTTTGTTTTTAAGATCTACTTCTCTGAGAACACAGTCAATCCCAGCTTCTAATAAAGCCATTCTTGCCCTCATAGCATAAGGGCATCTAACAAAACTGTATAATATTGGTAAATTGTCTGAGTTATTCATTGATATATTGCCCTACAGTGGTCTAGTCGTTATTGAACTAAATTTACTATTTGGTAGTTAAGAGCATCTCTGTCATATCTACCTTAGTAATTAAATTAAAACATTTCTTATTTAATTAACATTATTTTGCACAACAAAAACTTGGACTAACTTACAAGAATTAAGATATGTTGAATTCCTAGTTAACTTAAGTTTGAGACTTTCTTTTAAAGACTAGCATATTTAAAATATAAAGAATAAACATTAGGACAAACCAGTATATTATGATCTCGCCGGTAAAAAGCAGAGAACCATCTTTGCCAATAATTTGTTTAAACAGTAATACTATCGACGAAACAAGAGCTACCGGAGCTATAAAAAATACCGCAGGACATTTAAAAGGTCTTTCAATATTTGGTAAACTAAACCTAAATAGCATTACTATGATGGTTATTGCAACATAATCAAGTAAAGCAGCCATACTAGAAAGCTGAGCGAGTATAGAATACGGACAGAAAGCTGCCATTAAAGCAATCATAAGAGTGAAAATTACAATTGTTATATGTGGGCTATCATATTTATGGTGTAGTTTTGCCATGAATTTTGGTAACAAACCATCTCTTGCAATCACATAAAAAATACGTGATTGGCCATAAATATTCATCATGATAACCGTAGTCATTCCAGCTATACCACCAGTCGCAACAATTGCTGAACCAATATTACTATTATTAAACTTCAAAGCATGAGCAAGCGGCTGGGCATTATTTAATTCACCGTAAGGAATTATTCCAGTAGCCAACGCTCCAACAATCATATAAACAACTGTCGCAAGCACCAAAGAACCAATAATACCTATCATCAAATCACGTTTTGGATTTTTACACTCTTCTGCTGCGCTAGCAAGAACTCCAAAACCAGTAAAAGCAAAAAACAAAATTGAAGAACCAATTAATACGTCATCAAAGCCATTTGGCATAAAATTCTCCCAGTTTGTCGCATCAAAATGAGGAGCGGCAAAGATCATAAAAGCAAAAATTGCTGACATTTTAATAAAAACTAAGATATTATTTAATTTTTTACTATCCTTAGTACCAAGGTACAGCATAAACCCAACGAAAATCACTACTGTAACTGCTGGTATGTTAATTATTCCACCCTCAGATAGAGACTTACCAAAATGCTCCGGAAGATGATAACCAGCCGAGTCTAAGATCCCTTGAACATAGGCTGACCAACTTATAGCAACTGCTCCAGATGCAAAACCAAGCTCTATAATAATTACACTACCAATTAACCAAGCAAAAATTTCTCCAAATGCCACATAAGAATAAGTATAAACACTACCAGAAGTAGGAAGCATTGTTGCTAGCTCCGTGTAAGCTAATGCTACAAAAATACATGTACACCCAGCAATCAAATAAGAAACAGTTATAGCTGGGCCTGAATATTGCGCAGCAACCAAACCTGTTAAAGTAAAGACACCAGTGCCGATTATAGCACCAAGACCAAGCAACACTAAATCAAATGCTGATAATGTTTTATCAAGACCACTTGAATTACCAGCTTCTTTTACTGATTCAAAGCTTTTTTTCTTCAAAAAATTCATGTCCTTCCTCTGTTTTTATTATTTTAACAACCTACCCAACATCTCTAGTAATCCACCCACCACCAAGAACTCTTGTATTGTCGTATAAAACACAAGCTTGTCCTGGAGTTATTGCCTTTTCGAGCCCAAGCATGGTAACTTCAATTTTATCATTTTCGATAATATCAATTTTTGCCTTCACCCCAGCTGTAGTAGACCTAACCTTCGCAGTAACTTCAAGATTCTTGTTTGTTATATCACCAGCAAGCCAGTTTACTTCTTTTAGCGCAAATTTTGTTTTAAACAACGCAGATTCTGGGCCAATATACACTGCACTTGTCTCTGGGTCAATTTTTATAACGTAAATAGGTTCCCCATATGCAATACCAAGACCACGCCTCTGACCAATTGTATAATTCATAATACCTTGGTGTTCACCCATTTCAAAACCATCAATATGATAAAATTTGCCTGGTTTATTACTATTGGGACGAATTTTGTTAACAACCTCGCGATAATCACCATTTGGCACAAAACAAATATCTTGGCTATCTGGTTTATCGGCAACTTCAAGATCATATTTTAAAGCTAATTTCCTTGTCTCCTCTTTTGTATATTTACCAAGAGGAAATTCAAGAAAATCCAGTTGCTTATTAGTCGTAGCAAACAAAAAATAACTTTGATCTTTTTGGCAATCTACACCTTTATGAAGTTCTGAATTATTATTCCTAAGTATTTTTTGTACATAATGTCCGGTTGCAAGCATGTCGCCCCCAAGTTCTTGAGCAAGTTTTAGCAAGTCCTTGAATTTAACAGACTGATTACAACGTACGCATGGTAGAGGCGTTTCTCCCCTAATATAACTATCAGCAAACTCCTCTATTACTTTTTGACGAAATAGATTCTCATAATTTAAAACATAGTGAGGTATGCCAAGTCTGTCTGCTACCATTTTAGCATCATAAATATCCTGACCAGCACAACATGCACCTTTTTTCTGCAGTGCACCATAATCATATAATTGCAAAGTAATACCTATAACTTTATGACCTTGCTCATGCATCATTGCAGCAACTACTGAGCTATCCACTCCTCCAGACATTGCTACAACAACAGTTTTAGACATACTACTTTTGTCAATTTTTTTAGATTAAAACAGACGATCATATTAAGTTTTAGTAACAATTGCAAGGATAATTCCCTAGTGTTTCGACTATTAAAAACTAATATACTTTAAAGAGCTTGATTATTTAGTGTAAATCTTATAAAAATCGCAAGGACAATTAAATAAATTTATAAAATAAATATGAATTATAGTTTTTTAAACTTAGTAACTGCTATAGCGGTCTCAATACTAATAATATTTGGTTGGCAGCATTTTTATGAAAAACCAAAATTAGAGCGCTTAACTGAGCAACAAAAACATTACAATAACCAGCTAGAAGCTGTAAAAAAAGAAACAAAACTAACAATAGTTGACCAAATTATTGAACGTCCTGCAGCTCTTTCGACGTCAAAAAGAGTTGCGATCAAATCAAATTTACTTTCTGGCTCAATATCTTTAGAAGGTTTGAGATTTGATGATCTAACTTTGTTAAAATATCAAGAAAATTTAGAGGACGATAAACACCCTGTAGTACTTTTTTCTCCATCTGCTACCAAGGATGCTTATTTTGCTGAAATTGGATGGTGGGGAAATAATAAAAATATTAACTTTCCTAATTCATCGACTATTTGGCAAGCAGATGGTGATAATATATCACCTGGTCAACCAGTTACCTTTACATGGATTAGTCCAGAAAAAATAAAATTTATAGTCAAGATTGAATTAGATGATAACTACATGTTCAGCATTAAGCAAACAACGTTAAATAACTCATCTCATCCAATACAAACTCAGTATTACGCCTTGATAAATCGTACTTATAGCCATGAATCAGAAAGAGTAGTAAATATTCTTCATCAAGGTATGATAGGAGCTGTTAATGGAGAGCTTAAAGAATATAATTACGACGATATAAAAGACAAAAAGAAAGAAAGCTTTGCAAAAAATAAAGTTGATTGGATAGGTATTACTGATAAATATTGGCTTGCTGCGTTCATACCCGACTCAACGCAAACTTATTCTTCAAATTTCATCTATGGTATTAAATCTGGTCTTGATAAGTATCAAGCTGATTTTCTTTCTACTACTCAAATTATTGAAGCAGGTGGTAATTTTGAATTAACACACAAATTATTTGCTGGAGCAAAAAAGGTTGATTTGCTAGATAAATATGAAAGCCAACATAACATCAAGCTTTTTGACAGAGCTATTGATTTTGGTTGGTTTTACGTACTTACCAAACCTATATTTAATGCTATGAATTTTTTCTACCTATATGTAGGTAATTTCGGCATTAGTATAATGATCGTCACAATTATAATTAAACTTGCAATGTTTACTCTTGCTAATAAATCTTATCGATCAATGAAAAGGATGAAGAATCTTCAGCCTCAAATGGAACGATTAAAAGAATTATATGCAGATGATAAAGCTCGTCTTAATCAAGAAATCATGGGACTCTACAAACGAGAAAAAATCAATCCTATTAGCGGATGCTTGCCTTTGTTAATTCAAATACCAGTTTTCTTTTCTATATACAAAGTGCTATATGTAACTATAGAAATGCGTCATGCTCCATTTTTTGGATGGATCCATGATCTTTCTGCACCAGATCCAACTACCATATTCAATTTATTTGGTCTTCTACCATTTGCACCACCATCCTTCCTGATGATAGGCGTATGGCCAATAATTATGGCGTTAACTATGTATTTACAACAAAAAATGAGTCCTCAGCCAGCTGATCCAGTACAAGCTATGGTGATGAAATTTATGCCACTTATGTTTTTGTTTATGTTTAGTAGTTTTCCAGCTGGCCTTCTAATCTATTGGTCATGGAATAATATTTTATCAATAATTCAGCAATCTTATATAAATAAACTAGATAAGAATGGCAAATGACGTTGGAATAAAAATATTCAGACAAGAAGCGAAATTTATTGCAGGAGCAGCTAGACCTGATCAATTACCAAAAATAGCCTTGCCTCAAGTAGCTTTCGTTGGTAAATCTAATGTAGGAAAATCCAGCTTAATAAATACTATTTGTCGAAGAAAAAATCTTGCAAGAGTTTCTCATACTCCTGGGCGAACACAACAAATAAATTTTTTTTCAATTGCAGAAAAATTAGTGATAGTTGATCTTCCAGGTTATGGCTTTGCTAAAGTACCACTAAAAGAGAAACAAAATTGGGAAAAACTCATTCTTCATTATTTACAAAATACACCTAATTTAAAATTAGTTAATCTACTCATTGATGCCAGAAGAGGTATTAAAGATAATGATCTTAAAGTTATTGAGTTACTACATTCATGTAACAAACAAATACAATTAGTGTTTACAAAAACAGATAAAATAACATTAAAAGAGGACTTTAAATCAGAAACTAAAAATTATCTTGCAAGTTTAGGTTACTTATTATGTAATGTTATTTTGTCCAGCAGCAAAAATGGTTTAGGTGCAAAAGAACTTCAACTTAGCTTGGCGCAATCCGTCAAATAACAAGAGAAAGATTCATAATAAATCTTGGGGGGAGCAGACTCCTAACCTCATAAAGTTTATCCTCAAGCATAGTCACTCTATTAAACACACGAAGATCTTAATACGCTTATCATCTGTAATTATTGAGGATAGTCTTTTACTCCGCAATTTTGCTGAGAATATAGAGATATTATCAAATATTGGTTTAAATTTTGTTATTGTTCACGAATACGCTAATTCACTGGCAAAATATCTTGATTTACTTGAAATAAATAAGACAAAATATAATTCTCATTTAGGCAACGATAAACTTACAGATTTATTAGAAGCAATAATTTCTGGTTATATCAACAAAACTATAGTCTCAAAATTATGCTCCTTTGACATAATGGCCGTTGGGTTTTCTGGCAAAGATGGAAATCTACTAGTAGCTAAAAAATCAAATCATATAACAAGAGCTAATAGCGATTTTCATGTTAGTGAACCGTTATTAGTAAATCCAGAAATTTTATTTGAAATTGAAGAAACCAAGATTATCCCTGTAATTTCTCCAGTGGCATACAACGAAAAAGATAAGACAATGATTTTAGATGCTGATATAACCTCTGCAATGATATCAACAGCAATAAGCGCTGATAAATTAATTATAATGTGCGAGGATAGTTTTCTAATTAATCAAGTAGGCGTACTGTCATCGGTTGCTGAACTAGATAAATTGTTTGAAAACAACATTGAGATTATCCCAAGCGACCCATTGATAAAGGCATCAAGATATTTTTTGTCCAATTCCAACAGTTCAATTCATTTTATCGAGTCAAATAAACCCGACTCTCTTCTGTTATCTATTTTTGACTAATTACATTTTTAGAGAAAAGAGCGGTTAAAGCACCTGATAACACAGTGATCGTACCAACTATTTGCATGTTACTAACAGTTTCTCCAAGTAAAATTATACCAAAAATCACTACAAAAACTGGTTCTAGAACCGATATCATAGAAGCTTTTTCAGAGCTAATGTATTTTAACCCCTCCAATAATAATAAAATTGGCAATGCAGTACAAACAAGCGCCATGCCAACTATATTTATCCAGTTATTTGAATAAGTTGGAACAAAAAAACTACACTCAAGACAAGAAAAAATTAAGCACGTAACCATACATCCAATTGACACCATAAAAGTCGACGCCACTGGAGATACATTACTTCTTTTGCTTCCTACCACGTAGCAAGCATAACAAAGCGCGGACAAAATACCAAAACCTATTCCTAAAAAATCAAGCTCCAATTCTTGTAGATCTGCTAACAATACTACTCCGATTATAATCATAGAAAAAGCCAAATAGTACATTTTGCTTATTTTAGCATTGTATAGAATACAATTAAATAACATAACAATTGCTGGGTAAATAAAAAACACAACCATTGTAAGACCAGTTCCAATATAATTACTACCAATAAAATAGGCTATTGCAGAGGTGCTATAAAAAGCCATGCCATAAAACACTATTTTAAGGTTTTCCTTAAATGAACTGAAAATATTTTTGTACTGCAATACCACGATCGGAAGCATAAATAAAGCAGCCAAAAAAAATCTCCAGAATAACATATTGGTAACTGACAAATCAGCATTCATAAGGTTAACACCGAAATATCCTAGAAAACCATAACACAGTCCAGAAATAACGGCATATAATGACCCTCGTTGTTCATCAGATAAAAAATTCATAAGGTTATTAAAGATTGAAATGACTAACTATTTAATCTATAGTAGTGACTTTATAAATAATTGTCAAACGAGTTGCTTAATTAACTTAAATCTTCGTAATAAAACTACGCAACTTAAGAAAAATTATTCTGAATATCAGACCAATGGTTGAGATGAGGAAAATCTAGATTAATGATTTTGGCAGTTGGCATGCCGCTTTCAATTAGTAAATCATATTCCAAAGAATCAGACGTTACAAACTTCAAAGCAGTATTAAATATTCCAGGATTATGAGCTATGAGCAGTATGATTTTATCTTTATCATCTTGTTTAGAGATAACTTCCACTATCTTACTAGAACTACTCGCATACAACTCTGGTAAAACCTCAAACTGCGGACACATTAATTTCTTTTGAATTATTTCTGCAGTTTGCATTGTTCGTTTGGCAGAAGATACTAATATTTTATTAATTTGATAGTTTTGTAAAAACTCAATCGCTTTCTCGGCTTCTTGAATACCTTTGTTGGTTAATTCTCTAAAAATGTCATCCATTTGCTTTGCTTCTTTGGCTTCAGCATGCCTCATTAAAAATAACTTCATAATTAATATTATTATATTTTTTTACTTAGGAAAATTGCTGACTTGCAAATACTTTTTATAAAACTTCCAATTAAGTCATCCAATTTATTATTGTTTTTATTAGCACTGATTATCGCCAGATTTTTATGCTCTGTTTCGTCAGATTTGAATTTTTTAATCTTTTCCAGCATTGAATTTTTTGGATCGCATTGCTCGAGATAAGTTATTTGCTGAGAATAATGATCTTCGATTATCGTTTCAACATTTTCTGTAACCATCATAGCTGCTTTTATACTTATTTTTGCTGATATTGCTCCCATTAAATATCCCCCTATAGTCCAAATTGGCATAAGAAGAGTAGGCCTTGATAAACCTTCTTGCAGTTTATTACTAAAATATTCCAGATGTTCTTGCTCTTGATCTAGCATATGTTTAAGTATTTTTTGATCATTAAGATTTTTTGTATATTTTATCTGTCCTTGATATATTTTTTGGGCGCCAAACTCACCAGCATGATTGACACGTATAATTTCTTGTAGCATCGTATCGTGATTATTGCTAAAAAATGGCTTTGGCATAGGTACCTCAAATTATTTTTCTTGGAAATTTCTATATTTAGCAAAGAAAATAAGTAATATTATATTTAGTAATAAATTCCATTCAGTCATTGATAAATTAAACACTACCAAAGCTGGTTTATTACACATAGCAATTTTTTGATTGTACAATAATTTTGTAAAATCACTAACTGAAATATTATTTGTTATAGAAATTAATGGTTTACATAGGCTAGATAATTCAAAAACACCTCTTTCAATTCCTGTATGGTAAGTAGCTAAAACTATAGCACCAATCACTGTAACTATCAGATAGTTATTATATGGTTTATAATTTTTTTCAGCCACCGCTATTATTGAGATTACAATGAAAATTAAATATGGAAATCTTTGATAAATACATAAAGGACAAGCGGCCAGTTGCATTATATACTCAACAAAATAAGCACTGACTAGACAAAAACTAGACAATAATATTAATAAAATGTAAGGATTTTTTGCTTGCATGAGTTTTTTATAATTGCTTCTGTAATTTTGTATTTATATAGGTTATAATTCTCCAGATAATTTGCAAGAATATTTTTGGGTTTTTATGACATTTAATTTTGACGATCTGCTAAAGTCAAATGCTTGGCCATTTGTAGAAGCTAAGAGGATTTACGATCTAATAGGGGGGGTCGCTCCGCCAAAAGGTTATATTCTTTTTGAAACAGGGTATGGTCCATCCGGATTACCTCATATTGGAACTTTTGCCGAAGTTACTAGGACAACAATGGTAAGGGAAGCATTTAAGCAAATTTGCGATATTCCAACAAAATTAATTTGTTTTTCTGATGATATGGACGGACTTAGGAAAGTTCCTTCAAATATACCAAACCAAGAAATGATAGCACCCTACCTTGGAAAACCTCTAACCTCTATACCTGATCCATTCGGTGAAACTGAAAGTTTCGGACATTACATGAACGCAAAACTCAGGTCTTTTTTAGATCGATTTGGTTTTGAATATAGTTTTTATAGTGCAACAGAATGTTACAAAGCTGGTATGTTTGATCATATGATGCTTAAAACAATTGATAAATATGACGAAATTATGAATTTGATGATACCAACTTTTCGAGAGGAACGTCAAAAAACATATTCGCCTTTTATGCCTCTTTGCCCTGCGACAGGGGTAGTCCTGCAGGTACCAATTGAAAAACTTAGCAGAGAAAATGGTAGCGTGTTTTATCGTAATCAACATAATGAATTAATAGAAACGCCAGTAACTGGCGGGCATTGTAAGTTACAGTGGAAACCAGACTTTGGTATGCGCTGGGCTGCTCTTGATGTAGATTATGAAATGTATGGTAAAGATCATCTACCAAATGGTGAAATTTATAGTAGTATATGCAAAATATTGGGTGGAAAAGTACCGGTACAATTTTTTTACGAGTTATTTCTTGATGAAGACGGAAGTAAAATTTCAAAATCTAAAGGTAATAGCATAAGTGTTGATGAGTGGCTACATTACGCTCCACTTGAAAGCATAGCTTTATTTATGTATCAATCACCTAGCAAAGCAAAAAGACTGTATTTTGATGTAATACCAAAGGCTGTTGATGAGTATTTGACTTTTAACACTAAATATCACGAAGAAGAAGACGTATCTAAAAAATTGGCAAATCCTGTTTTTCATATTCATGCTGGTAATGTTCCAAAGATCAATACTTACGGCATTAGTTTTAGTCTTCTTCTTAATTTAGCAGCTGTTTGTAACCCAGAAGATAAATCTGTATTATGGGGTTTTATCAGTAAATATTCTCCAGAAAGCAATCCACATAATGCTCCTTATCTAGATCATATGATTGGTTATGCAATTACTTATTATAATGATTTTGTAAAAAAGACTAAGAAATATATGGTAGCTGATGATCACCAGAAAAAACTGCTAAATCAAATCAAAGAAATGTTAGTTAACTCTTCTCCAGATATCAGCGCAGAGGAAATTCAAAATCAAATTTATGCAATAGGTACTAATGCTGGTTATGAAAACTTACGAGACTTCTTTAAGGAACTGTACGAAATCTTACTTGGGTCACCCCAAGGGCCAAGACTTGGATCTTTTATCAAGTTATTTGGTATAGAAGAAACTATAAAATTAATAGATTCTCAATGAGTTTCTAATCTTAATCTATGATGATTATAGTGAATTTAGAGTTAATTAACTATAATCATCATAACATACACTTCATCTCGCAATAGTCCCATATTAGCAGAAACAAGCTTGAATTAATTGGCTATACTACTAAATCCTCAACGATTGGAGCGGAATCACCAGATACTACAACCTTTAAAGGCACTAGGTCTTGTTGTTCCGAAGCCTTTAATATTTCTTGCTCTAGAGCTGCTAATGCCTCTTGTTTTGCTAAAGCGATTGCAACTTGCTTTTCATAGGCAATTTTCTCTTGCACCTCTAACTCAATATTAATACATTGCTCTATAGTTTTATTAGTAACCAATTCTGCGTGATCTTTCATTATTCTTTTAACTAATTCAGGATATGCTTTTGTAAAAGTTTGAATAGGACTAAAATTCACAGATTTTGATTGTTCAATAGACTCGATAATTTGCTGAAAAGCCATTATTCTTACAATAGAAAAAACATCAGAAATTTGAGATAAATTATTACCAATTGTCTTTGAAATAAAATAAGGGGTCAATTTACTGATTAAATCAGACTCAACATACTGGGACCATTCACCTTTCTTTACTATTAGTTCTATTGGTGCTAATATGTATTCTTTGATACGTTCATTGATAATTGTTATCATCTCTTTTTCAAAAGACTTATTATACAACCCTTCATTTTCTTCAAGTTTCTTAGCAAGAAGTTTTACGCTATATTTACTTGCTCCTAAATAGGAGACCCTAAATATACTGCCATCAACAAAATATTCTGGACAGGTGGCTATAATTTTCTCTACCAACTCTGGATATCGTTGACAAAAAATCGCTGCACAAATAGGATTGTGAACTTGTGAATTCATAATACCAATATTAATTGCTTCAAAACAAAGGGATAAAGCTGTCTCATAATTTTCTTGACTAGCTAAAGGACCAAGTTGGGACTTTAGCCAATTTTCATCTAAATATCCACCTACTCCATTATCTACATAAATTTTAATTTCAACCCATTTGCCCCTTGCTGCCGCTACTTGAATCTTATCCAACACGTTTACTTGTATTTGTTTTTTTATTTCCAGAACTTTATCTGTAATTATTCCATGTATAAGAATATGTTGATATTCAATTTTTTCACGTGATTTTCCCTCTTCTTTACTTTCTTCTGGATCAAATCTGGTTTTGAGATAAGCAATTTGTTTACTTAGCAATAAGCTCTTGCCATTATCGCCAAATTGACCATACAAATCTTTCAAATTGCTTAAAATTTGACATAATTTAGATCCCAAATATGTATCTAATTCCTGTTTACAAATAATATTATACGCTTCCTCACTATACTGTATTGCTTTAAGTTTTATTGCTTGATCAGGTAATTTTATCCCATAACTACCGAGCTTAATAAATAGATCAACTAGATACATCTTATCTTCTGGAAAATTCTGTTGTCTTTTTGTTAAAGCCAGTTCAAAAAGATTATATTGATCTACCAAACTATCCATCGATTCAATAATTTGATACAGTGTTTCATGTGTTTTTTCAACCTTCTGAAGAAAGAATTCTCGAGTAGCCTGCTGTAAATCAATATTTAATAAAGATTGATAAACCCAATATGACAATTCTATCGATTCCACTCCCTGTTTTGCAAACGATAGAGCTGTCGGATCACTTTTGTCTTTAAGAATAATATTTAGAATATTTTCACCTTGCACAAGTAACGTTTCAGCTTTTAGATGATTTATCCAATTATTCTGGATATTTAGATTAATAAGTGAACTTCCAATCACTGATAAAGACATTTCATGCAATGATATTTTATCAATTATATTCTCAGCTATCTTAGCTCTCTGAGTTAAATCTAGAAAATATTCTAAAAATTTTGACCAGAACTCCATATTACTTTTGGAAGCTATTATACCGACATCCGTTTTAAAAATATATTTCTGTACATTTTTAAAATTACCAGTTTGCACTATATCTATAATACTTTGTTCTTTGACAACTTCGATTGTTTTGATTGATAGACTTGCCCCTTCTGCGCTTGATAAATATTCAACTTGTGGCACTGTTTTTGTGACTGTTTTAGGATTTTGTTTATGTAGATTTTTATGTTTCTTTTTCATCTTCTTACCTTCCTTAAAAAATTATTTATTATTTAATTCAAGCCTTAACTATTTTCTAATTTATTAATTAATCTAGATACATAATTCTAATTACGCATCTATTTTAAACTAAGTTTGAGATATTTTTACAAATATAAAAATATCTCAAACTTAGTTATGAAAATTATTTAATAGCTTGTAGCTTGATTAGTTTTGCTCTGTAGATATAGTGAATATTAAATAAACGCTCTGATTATATTAAACTAATGAATAATTTCAAATTCCACCTAAAAGCAACTTTCAATAAAGCCAGAACTGGCTTTATTGAAACAGCTCATGGTGATATCCGCACCCCAGCTTTTATGCCAGTTGGAACAAGAGGAACGGTAAAAGCAATGCTCCCAGAATCAGTAAAGACTACTGGTAGTGACGTCATTCTTGGTAATACATACCATTTAATGCTAAAACCAGGAGCAGAAAGGATTGCTAAACTTGGAGGATTGCATAAATTTATGAACTGGTCTGGACCTATCCTCACTGATTCTGGAGGATTTCAGGTAATGTCGTTATCTGATTTACGAAAAATTACCGAAGAAGGAGTGGAGTTTAAGTCCCACATTGATGGAAGTAAACATATGCTTACTCCAGAAAGATCAACAGAGATTCAACATTTACTTGGTAGTACTATTACTATGGTTTTTGACGAATGTACTCCATATCCAGCAACTTTTGAGCAAGCTAAATTCTCCATGGAACTAAGCTCTAGATGGGCAGAAAGATCAAGAAATGCTTTTGTTAGAAGATCAGGATATGCTCAGTTTGGTATTATGCAAGGCGGAGTTTATGAAGATTTAAGAAGAAAATCAGCTCAAGATTTGACTAAAATTGATTTTGAAGGCTATGCTATAGGTGGTTTAGCGGTAGGAGAAGGACAGGATGTAATGTTTTCTGTTCTTGACTATGCTCCTACATTTTTACCAGAAAAAAAGCCCCGATATCTTATGGGGGTTGGTAAACCATCTGATATAATTGGTGCCGTAAAACGAGGAATCGATATGTTCGACTGCGTTATTCCAACAAGATCTGGTAGGAATGGTCAAGCATTTACTAAATATGGAGCCATAAACATTCGTAATAGTAAATATGCCGATGATAACACTCCTCTTGAAGAAGATTGTCCATGTCCAGCATGCGCTAATTATAGCAAAGCTTATTTACATCATACAGTAAGAGTAGGTGAAATGATTGGTTCAATGCTAATGACATGGCATAATATTCAATATTTCCAAGGATTAATGTCCAGGATTAGATTGTATATTGAAGAAGGGAAAGATTTTGACTTTGATTGCTAGCTACATAATTGTTTTTTTATTTGGCGTCTTGATCGGTAATTTTACTACCACCGTATTTTATCGATTACCACGGAATATAATGATTTGTGGGTTTGATCAAAAATCAACTAGACCTCCATTTTGCTCAAACTGCAGTCATGTTTTACGTTTTTATGAGTATTTACCAATTCTGAGTTGGTTTAGCACCCTTGGAAAGTGTAATTATTGTAATGTGACCATTGCAAAATCATATATTGCCCTTGAAATCCTAATAGGGTTAATATCAATAATATTGTACAACCTCATTGGTCAAAATTTGGAATATTTTTTCATTTATTTTTGTTTCGCAGCTTTGGTTCTTTTAAACATTTTTATATATTTACAACATAGTTTTATCCCAATCAAAATCACCTTAAGCATCATTATATTAGGTATGATTTACCGCACATTAATTGATCATGGGATTTTCTTATGGTTAACAAATTTATCTCTTGCTGCAATTCTAAGTTTATGGATTATACGAAATAGTTTAGATGATAAAAATCCTTTTAGTCGCAATAAATCTCTAGTACATTTAATTTTACCAGCAAGTCTGTGGTGCAACAGCTATGAGGCTCTATTATTCTGCATTATTAGTGTAGTTTTTTGGTATTTATTCTCGGAGAGATTAAGAAATAAATTGTTTTATCCACTCTGTCTGATAAGTTTATTTTTAATTAGTTTATATAATTATATAACAAGCACATCTTTTTAATTTCTAAATACTCATCCCTCCCCCTCCTTTCTGGAATGACTTACTAGCACGCTCTATACGACGCACCTCCGTCTTGCCATAAGCTTTTAAATCAGACTCTTTTCCACCTTCATATTGACTAGCACGTTTTTGTCCGCCCATCATCATATTATGAGCGTAATTATCTTTCTTAGTCTCTCCGGCTATTCTTCTTGGATTCATTACTTTATAAATTTCATACACTGCAAACTCTTTGAGCGTTTTTTTGATTGCCATTTTAGTTTTTTTTGTTATAGCATATCTATCATCTATGATGTCATTTTCTACTATATTTCCATCAATATCTTCATGTTTTTTAACAAGGTGACGTGTAAATTTGGCAATATTATGTTCTATTTCTTCATCTTTAAAATTTACCTTTTTACCACTAATTTTATCAATTGTAGGACCTCTCGTTTCCAAATATTTTTTAACTAAAATAATTAACTTACTTTGCATTTCATCAATATCAATTAAATCCTCAATAATTTGATCAATAGCTTTCCCAATATTTGAATCTTTCTTTAATTCCTCCAATATATCAATCATTTCTGATTCATATTTCTCTGATTTTACTTTATTAGATTGATCTTGAGGTCGATTTTCTTTACTCATAAATGATCTTTATTAATTTTTAAGTAACATAGTTGCAGAAATAGTTAATGTTACATCGGTTTTCCCTGGAGAAGAAACAGGAGCTGACATAGTTTCTGACATATTCGCAACTGCTCCACGCATCAATCCTTGATAAGGCTGTGGATAACGATTATCTCCATCAATATTAATATTATTTACTTTAACCTCTTTTGCTCCAATTATATCAGCTGTTTTTTTTGCTCGAGAAAGTAATTTGTTAATAGCATTTTCCATTATTGATGTACGTACTTCTTCAAGTTTCTCTAGAGAAACTTGATAATGTAAATCACTCATTACGAGTCCCATTTCCTGTAATTGTCCAGATAAAACAAGTATGTCTTCTGCAGATTTACCCTTTATTACAATAGCCTGAGATCCTTTCCAAATTTCCTTTCCATTTTCTCCTTCTTTGCCAGGTTTAGAATATTTATATACAGAATATTGCTCCGTAGAAATCGTTAACTCTTCTTTTTTTTCCGCAATCATCAATGCTTTTTTCATTGTCTGATTAATCTTATTTTGCAGTGTTTTTGTAGATTCAGATTCTATTTCATAACGCAAACTTGCTATTAACAAATCTGGTTCCACTTGTTTTACCTCTGTCACAGACAGATTTAGATAAGTACCATCTTCTTTGTTAGAGCCATCTCCATAAGCTCTAGACATAATAAAAAGAGAACATATCAATAAAATTGACAGAAAAATTGTTTTCTTAATTGTTTTCATAAATTTATACACCTAGCACCATTTTAAAAATCTAATCTAAGCTTAATAGAGCCTTGATGGCTTAAATATTTCTCACCTAAATAACAATCATAACCTAGGGTAACTTGTGACGTTTTCATAGCGTGAGTTATACCAAGACCTAGATTATAAAAAGTCCTAGTATTTCTAGCAGACCTCACTACCATTAACTGTTCAACATTTTCTAACTTAGCATCAATAGCAGGGGTTTTGTTAAGTAAATTATGCCTTATCACACCATATACTTCTGGGGTAATATTATAACCAGATATATTATAGTTCTTGGCAACAGCAACTCCCATGCTCCCTATTAATTTTGTATCAACTCCTTTTTTTACTAGCAGGTTTTGGTTAGTAGTACCATATTCTTGATATCTTGTTTTTCCAATAACACCAAGTTCTAACCCAACTAAAGGCGTCACTACAAAATTTTCTTTTGTAGAAAAATGGTGGCTCTTCTGCGTTTCTAGTTGGTAATAGTTGCTGTAGACAATATAGCCTATAAGGGTTAGAGTGATTTGATATAAACATTAACGTCGTG
>JFJP01041971.1_pt1 | contig 17222 bp, 16 predicted proteins | sample 431651 | NCBI WGS metagenome assembly JFJP01 (sample SAMN02602958, study PRJNA72255) | Microbial mat metagenome, whole genome shotgun sequencing project. | biome: fresh water; feature: sink hole; material: water; isolation source: purple microbial (photo- and chemosynthetic) mats found in... | reverse complement strand
GTGCCAAAACAAAAAATCATTTGGAAAAATGGCAATCATTTAATCGTCCAAAATGAAAAATTTAAAAGAAAACATAGCATCCGTAAAAAAAAATGACCACTTTCACGATATATTGGATTTTGTGATACTGCTGATATAATTTTGTAGCTGGGTTGGTGTCATACCATAATCAAGATTTTCTGTCTTCCTTTTAATTCAGGTTTAGTGTTCGTTTATGGTACTAAATGGTCTTTTGAGACACCAACTTACTTTAACATGATTTACGCGAACTAATACATCGTGCAATGCGCAATCAAACAATATTAATAGCCGATGATATACCTCAAATTCGCAAAGTAATTGTTAATTTAATCCACGACTTGGGCTTTACTACAATAGAAGCCGTCAATGGCGAAGAGATACTGAAAGCGTTAGAAATTAACGCTGTAAATTTGATTTTAACCGATATTGAAATGCCGGAAATGAACGGTATTGAATCAGCCACAATAATCCGCAACGAGTTTAGCTGGCCCAAGTGCCAAGTACCCATTATAGCAATTACTTCTTTTAGCTGTCCTTCTATTTATCAGCAATGTATAAATGCTGGAATTAACAAAGTGCTCACCAAACCGATTCAGCCGAATGAAATTATAGAAATTGTTTTGATGTATTGTAACTCCTCATTTTAATTGCTACTTTTGCGCTCGGCAAACACTCTACCAAATGATACAAATTGACAATACGCTTATCAGTTTTAATGTTTTTGAAAAATATTTCGCCTGTGATTTACAGCGTTGCAAAGGCTGTTGTTGTGTTTATGGCGACTGGGGCGCTCCGCTTGCAAAAGATGAAATAGAAATACTACCTCTAATTTATCCGGTTATTAAACCTTATTTGATGCCTGCCGGTATTCGCGTTATTGATAAACATGGGTTGTATGTATTGGATAACGACGGTGATTATGTTACTCCTATTATCAATGGTAAAGATTGTGCATACAGCAATACAGAGAAAGGAATTAAATATTGCGTAATTGAAAAAATGTTTACAGAAGGAAAAATCTCATTTCACAAACCGATTTCCTGTCACCTTTATCCGATTCGACTGACTGAATATGAAGCCTACACTGCTGTAAATTATGATATTCAATCATTTTGTAAACCTGCGAGGGAATGTGGCACACAACAAAAAATTAAGGTATATCAATTTTTGAAAGACCCACTTATACGCAGGTTTGGTAACGATTGGTATGAACAACTTGTTTATGCTGCCAATAATTTACCTTTTCCTCATTAGTTCTAAATCACACAATTTACAATGGCTACACCTTATCAACTCACTCAAAAAGCAATGTATGTGCTCTTAATTTGTATTTCAACCTTTACTTTAAGCACTGCGCAAAGCCAAATAAATCAAGCTACTACACCACCTTACGTCATTATTTTATCGCTCGACGGTTTCCGGTGGGATTATCCGAATAAGTATCATACACCCACATTTAATTCAATTGCGCAGCAGGGTGTCAAAGCAACCTCCATGCAACCTTGTTTTCCTACTATTACATTTCCAAATCATTATGCTATGGCTACGGGTTTATATCCCAATAACAACGGAATTGTATTGAATAAGTTTTATTGCAAACGACTAAAGGAAACATATACACCCAGCAACCGTAAAGCAGTAGAAAATGGACAATTCTACGATGGTGAGCCAATTTGGATAACTGCCGAAAAACAAGGAGTCAAGTCAGCAAGTTTTTTTTGGGTAGGTTCCGAAGCCCCTGTTACAGGTTTATATGCAAGCTATTGGAAGCAATATGAGGAGCATATTCCTTTCGATAATCGAATTGACACTGTAATATCTTGGTTGACCTTGCCTTACGATAAGCGTCCTCGTTTAATAATGTGGTACTATCACCAACCCGACGAGGTTAATCATAACTATGGTCCTGATAGTCAAAAAGCAGAAAAAATGGTTGAGTGGCTGGATAGTATGGTGGGTGAGTTCACTAAAAGAATCAAGACATTAGCCATAGCAGACAGTATCAATATTATTGTTGTTTCGGATCATGGATTCACTTCTAATGAACCAAAACATTCATTATTTTTCGATGATTATGTTAAGTCCGATTGGATTGACAATTGGTATGGAAGTAATCCCTTGTACATGCTTAGTCCGAAAGCGGAGTTTGCGGATACAGCTTTTACCTGTTTGAAAAAGATGCCACACGCGCAAATATGGAAAAAAAGTGATGTGCCTGCTAAGTTTCATTATGGTAGTAATGAGCGGATTTTAGACTGGGTGATACTTGCTGATAGCACATGGAATTTGCAATGGCGCGGCAAAACCCTCAACAAAGGCGATCATGGTTACACCAATGAATTTAGCGATATGCAATCCATTTTTTACGCTTTTGGACCGGATTTTAAACAAAACTATGTGCATCCGTCATTCCAAAATATAGCTATTTACGAAATTATTGCGCACCTACTAAGAATAAAACCAGCACCTAACGATGCTGATTTTAATCAAGTTAAAGGATTATTTCGTGAAAAGTAACCATTGATGAGTCCAGATTATGAAGGTGTCTCGGCATTTATGCCGAAAAAATTAAATTTTGATTTCAAAAATGGCAAACCAAAAATCAGTTACCCATTTTTTTCTCACGTTCTTCAGCTGTTTTTAGCCATTGCGGAACAATATTTTTTAAAAACAATTGTTTTTCCTCATTCAATTTATCCATCTGCAAACCGATAAATTCCTGCGCTTTCTGTTTGGTTGTAATATCGGGGTATGCTACTGCCTCGCTTACGCCATGCAGAGCAAGGATGCGCGCCAATTTGATTCTGGCTTCTTGCGCAGTAGCTATTCCGGTACTAATAATTCTACCGGTTTCAACCGGCGAATGAATGGAGTTTCCATGACCTGCGGCTGAAAAATCCCAGCGCCATTGTGCGTGACGTATGTCCGCAAGCACCGCTTTCATTTCGGATTCGGTAGCGCCTTTGTCCCATGCCAGTTTCGCTTCCACATGCGCCCTTACCAGTAACTGTTCGAGCTTATCACGATTTTCAATAATCTTATCTTGCCGCGAGTAAACGTCGGCAACAAGCCGCTCGGTGGCTTCGCGGTGGCACACCTGGCACGAATTGCTGACATTGTTGAGCGGACTTTGGATGTGGTGATCAGTAAATTTCTGTCCTCCTTCGCTCTTATACGGCATGTGGCAATCGGCGCAGGCTACACCGCGTGTAGCGTGTACACCTGTAAGATACACTTCATAATCAGGGTGCTGGGCTTTGAGCATTGGCGTTTTACTCAATTGGTGAGTCCAATCACTAAATTCAATTGCATCGTAATAAGCCTCTATGCTATCTACTGAATTTCCATTATCCCACGGAAATGTCAAATAACTGATTCCCTCTATCTTTTTTTTGTCGAAATAATATTCAACATGGCATTGCGCGCAAACCAGCGAGCGCATTTCCTGGTGCGTGGCTTTGGTTATGTCTTTACCCATTCGTGTATAAACCTCAATCAGAGCAGGTCGTGTGATGCGCAGATTCATGGTTTTCGGGTCATGGCAGTCGGCACAACCTATCGAATTAATAATTTCCTGTCCGCGACCAGCCCACTTACCTTTATAAAACTCAGCAGCACTGCCTAACTGGTTCATCAAACGGGGCACATCCGGGCTTTTGCATGCCCAGCAAGTATTGGGCATAGGACCATCGTCGGGTGTGGTTGGGCCGGCAGTACGCAGTGTTTTGCGTATATCGTCAACTGCGTAATAATGACCACGCGATTGTTTATAATCCTTTGAAAATGCGTAACCTGCCCAAAGCACTACCATCTTAGGATCAATTTCGAGCATATCAATTGTGGCAGTTCCGTTGTACTTGCTTTTAAAATTGGTATCCGCTGTTCGCATATAGGTTTCGTACTCGAGCGGGAAATTTTGTCCCCATATCTGGTTACGAGGCTCCCATTTCTGAAGCGCCACTACGGGTTTATAAACATACTCTTTTTCGGAGCGTCGCTCGGTAATGGACGAGGCAAGCAATCCCAAAAAGAATACAACAACCACTGTGGCTGCAAATAATAACCAATTTATCCAAGGTTTTCGTTTGTTTGTATTCGTTGTTTCCATGTATTGAAATGTTTTATTTTGTTATTTGATGAAGCCATTTTGGTGCCGGACTATTCAATCTCGGGGTAATGGTATTTGGCGTTGATGACAAACTTTTTACTGTGCCATGTGGTGTGTAACGGTGGCAGTCCCAGCACTTATGACCTGCGCCGTTCATTGAAGTTTGGTAGGTAACGTTACGTGTGTTAATTAGTCCGTTTGCCCGCTCATGGCAACGCTTGCAGTTTTCCTGCACCACTTTTTTACCAGCATCTTTTATTTGAATGACTTGAGGTTCGGCGCGTAAAGTAAAAATTGTAGCATGACGCAGACCATCTTTAGCTTTGAAAAAATATTTGTTCACCACATTATTGTGTGGCACATGGCAGTCGTTGCAAGTTGTTGTCAACCTGTGCGAACTGTGAAACCAGCTGGCATACTCAGGTCGCATGATGTGGCAATTAATACAGGTTTCGGGTTCGTCGGATAAATAGGAAACGGCGTTTGATACTTTAAATGTGTAAAGAAACAATCCGGCAAATATACCGAGCAGCATGGCAACCGGCATTCGCCATGGAGGCGGTGGAATCAAAGTATGCAGTAATTTATTCATAATCAGCGCAATTAATGATTAAAAAATATTTTCGGTATTTAATGGCTTAATTGCAAAAATAAGAAATAAAATGGAAATAGAAAATAAAAAATTGCAAAATTTCAATCGTTAACATGAAAAGTCAAAAAAAATAATTTCATCACAAAAAATTTTTGTGGTCATAAAACTATTTGACGATAAATTTAATAACCTGGCTTAATATAATTGGTTTTTAAGCTATTAGAAATTTCAATTGATCGAAATGCAGATAAGTCTTGTTGTTTTATATTTTTTAGATGAAAGGGCGGAGGATATCAAGGTCTAAAATGTCCATTCGTAAAGTCAGATTTGCTGTCAGCGGAAACGCTGCCAGCATAAAAAATTAAGGTGTTGCCGAAAGTGTCCACAATTTCGGTAATCGTTTGGATTTCAGATTTAATCAGTGGGCACGCTGGCTGCAAAACCAAATTTATGGATGCACACCAATCAACTGCTTTTAGTTATTTATATTCGTATCATTAAACTGGTTTCTTCAGTTTTAATGGGCGGTGTAACTTCTATTACTTCACCGGTTTCTTCATTAATTATTTCGTCGTTCGCGTTATCCAATTCTTTAAGAAATGCTTGGTGTTTTTTCAATTTTTCTTTAATGGTATTGATATTGTTGTTCAATTGCGTCCATGTTTTATCAACGCTGTAATCATAGACCACCTTATTAGTAATCCACACTTTGGCATCAGCATAATCGAATTTTTTTTCGCCCATATTCATTGCTTTTACAAGTGCAGGTTCTTTAATTGTTTCAATCAGCTTATTTAGATATACATCGTACCTTTTTAACTCAATCAAAACTTTTAACAAGTCGTACTTTTCATCTTGTGTTATAAGCTTGACATCATCAACCGCTAAAGTTTCAATATCGGTTTTCGATAGCTTTTTATCTATTTTACCGAGTTGTTTAATTATTGCCGACATACGAATTATTTACAAGTTATTCGATGGGTTTATATTAACTTCATAAAAAAACAGTTTCTAATCGAAAATAGGGCATCTTCATCTATCGGTTTACGATTTTTGTGAGAATAAACACAAACTTTAGTTTGTGTGGACAAATATAAACCGTCAAAATGCCAACCGTTTCAACGGTTTGGTGCAATAATATGCTAATTTACAACCTATTAAAACGGTTAACCAGATTTGTTGCGTCATCGTTTTCCCTACAATAAATTGTACGGTTATTCTCAAAAAAAGAAAAAAGTGTTAACTACTTTTCGCCATTAATGAAAGATACCCTCAAAAGAAATGTTTCTTTCCTTCTTTAATTGCTCATTTTTCTCGGGATTCCAATTTATAACATTCATTTTATCTTTTCAAACATTTAGCAAAAATAGGGAAATAACAAACGGTTATTTCAATTTGTCAATTAGGTTTCTAACATCTTCAAAATCATTTATTAATTTCTCAATGTCAAGTTTGCAGAGCAACGCTACACCATCTCTTACTTTGTGATATTTACCCTTTTTTGTGTCTTTTGTAATCTTTTGTAGTATGTCGCTTGGGTCTGGAATTAGTTCACTGTTTTTTTTGGGAATTCTCGATACGATTTTTTTATCATTGTAATATTGTTCTAAAACTTCAGGTTGCGATAAAAACCACGCCTCCATTTCTTGCACCATGTAGAAAACACTCTCCCTTTCATCGTAAACGCCTAATTTGCATAAATCATCATTTTTAATTTTTATGATTTCGCTCCTATCTGTCATATCTCTTCCATCTAAATCTATCATTGCCAGAGAAATTTGATGGTTCGAGTGTTTAAATTTCCGGATTGTAGCCGCTTTATCGTTGCCAAGTTTAATCTCAGGCATATTGTTATTTTTCATTTTTTTCTCGAGAAGAATTCTAAATCCTTTTCTTAAATCACCGTTTGTATCGTCAGTGGTTCCTTCTATGAACAATATTTTTTTTACCATCTGTTACCTCCAAAATCATTTTGCCTCCACATTTTACCAACTACAAAATTGTCGTACCAGCCTTCAAATTGTTGTTGCGTGAATGAATTGACAATTGTATTATTTGAATCGCTTTTTTCAAAAACTCTAACATTTTCTATATCAAAAGCATTTAAAATATGCTCCGAATGAGTTGCAATAAAAATTTGACTTGTTTGCGATGCGTGTTTTATTGCGTCAGTAATTGTATTTACCATATCAGGGTGTAAGCCAACCTCAGGCTCATCAATACAAATTAAATTGCCACGCTTTGTATTATAGCATATCGCTAATAAACACAAAAATCTTAATGTACCATCAGAAATATGTGCCACATGAACCGATTTATTCAATTTGGCTTCTTCAAGCATAAGTTCAATGTTTACACCAACATTATTGAAGTCGAGACCAGTATATTGTGGATTGATATGATTTAAAAGTTCCTTTATTTTATTATAGTTAGCTTTATCATTTATCTTTATAGTATTCAACATTTGTGTCAAATTACTTCCATCGGGTAATAATCGCTTTTCAGATGTAGGAAGCATGGGTTGTCGTATTTTGCAATGGGGCGTTGTGTCGAAATAGTCATATATAATCCAATCATCTATAGCGCTTTTTATCGTGCTTAACGGGAAATATCTATCGGGGTCGGATACTGAGCGCAAAGCTGATTCCTGTCCGTCTATATGATAATTTACTAATTTTGTTTTTAGACCACTTTCATCTGTATTGCCTTCAAGGATAACGCCCTTTCCATTTGAAAACTCTAAGTATTTCAAGGGTTCTCTATCTTGTTGAGGCAGACAAATTAATTCATCAATAAAATAGTTAGTGGTATTATGAATACGCCTGATGGTTATTTTATAAAACACATTTTCTGTGAATAAAAATCCATAATTCTTTAAAACTTCACAATCAAGTTCATATTCTATACTTATCAAATCAGAATTATTACTCGAATTGAAATTATAGATAGAATCATAACCACCCCAATTTTCATAAATTAGTTTCTTAAAACCCGCACCAGAAACGCCCTCCTTCAACAGTTTGATAACTTTTAGAAAATTAGATTTACCCGAACCGTTTATTCCAATTAAAATAGTTTCATGATAGTGAGGTATAATAAGATTATCTATAAAGCTGAAGAAATTGTTTATTTTTATTGATTTTATCATAGAATAGTTATTGATCATTAATATTATGATTAATAAGCATTTTTAAACATGTTTATATTCCCATGCAGTATCTGCAATATTATTATAATTTTGTCATATAGCAATACATTATTCGTAATTTCGATCATGCTATTTTGACTAATCTTAGCATTTTGCAAAAACACCTCAAATCCCTCAAACTTATAATCTAACCCCAAATTCTTTTCCATAACCAACCCATATAAAATAAAAAACGGCGCGACTTATTAAGCCAGCGCCGTTTTGTGGGGGATATATGTAGGGTTTACATCATGCCGCCGCCCATTCCACCCATGTGGTTGTGGCCTGCGGGAGCTTGTTCGTCAGATTTTTCTTCAACCAAAACACATTCGGTTGTTAAGAACATACCAGCTATAGATGCTGCATTTTCGAGGGCTATACGTGCAACTTTTGTTGGATCAATAACTCCGGCTGCCAATAAATTTTCATATTTATCAGTGCGGGCATTGTAACCAAAGTCGCCGGTACCTTCTTTTACTTTTTGTGCTACTACAGCACCGTCTAATCCTGCATTAACGGCTATTTGGCGCAATGGCTCTTCTAATGAACGTTTGATAATTTTTATACCGGTTGTTTCGTCCATATTTTCGCCTTCTAAGCCTTCGAGAGTTGCAATAGCGCGAATGAAAGCTACGCCACCACCCGGAATAATACCTTCTTCAATCGCAGCGCGTGTTGCATGAAGTGCATCGTCAACGCGGTCTTTCTTTTCTTTCATTTCAACTTCCGATGCAGCACCAACATACAGTACAGCAACACCACCAGCTAATTTAGCAAGGCGTTCTTGTAGTTTTTCGCGGTCGTAATCCGAAGTTGTACTTTCCATTTGCGCTTTAATTTGGCTTACCCGTGCAACGATATTCGATTTTTCGCCGCCACCGTTTACAATTGTGGTATTTTCTTTGTCAATAACCACTTTTTCAGCCATACCAAGCATATCAAGAGTTGTTCCGTCGAGTTTTAAACCTCTTTCTTCCGATATAACTGTACCACCGGTTAAGATAGCAATATCTTCGAGCATTTCTTTGCGACGATCGCCAAATCCCGGAGCTTTTACTGCTGCAATACGCAACGAACCACGTAGTTTGTTTACAACTAAAGTAGCTAATGCTTCGCTATCAACATCTTCGGCAATAATCAACATCGGACGGCTATTACGAGCTACTTCTTCGATCAGAATTAATGGACTTTCTAAAACAGCTTCCATTTTTTCTGTATCGGCAACAAAATAAGGAGAAATATAACCACGGTCAAATTGCATACCTTCCACCACTTCAACAGTAGTTTCGGTTCCTTTTGCTTCTTCAACAGTGATAACGCCTTCTTTTTTCACTTTTTCCATTGCTTCGGCAATCAATTTTCCGATTGCTTCGTCGTTGTTAGCCGATATACGAGCTACTTGCTCTATTTTTTGTATGTCTTCGCCAATAGTTTGCGATTGTGCATTCAAACTTTCAACAACTTTTAACACAGCCTTATCAATACCGCGTTTCAAATCCATTGGGTTTGCTCCGGCAGTTACATTTTTAATACCTACATTGATAATTGATTGAGCCAGAAGAGTTGCTGTGGTAGTGCCATCACCTGCGTCGTCAGAAGTTTTTGAAGCAACTTCTTTTACTAACTGAGCACCCATATTTTCGTAAGGATCAGAAAATTCGATTTCCTTTGCTACGGTTACACCGTCTTTGGTAATTTGTGGTGCGCCAAATTTTTTATCAATTACTACATTGCGACCTTTAGGTCCGAGTGTAACTTTTACTGCATCTGCTAATTTGTCAACACCTTTTTTCAGTGCGCTGCGCGCTTCGACGTTGAATTTTATCTCTTTTGCCATTGTTCGTATTTTTATAATTATTTGTAAGATTTATAATAAGTAGCGTTTATGCTTATAATACAGCTAAAACATCTGATTGTTGCATAATCATATATTCTTTGCCTTCATATTTAATTTCGGTACCGGCATAGCGACCGTACAGAATAGCATCGCCAACTTTTAATTCCATTTCTTCGTCTTTTGTGCCTTTTCCAACAGCAATCACTTTACCGCGTTGTGGTTTTTCTTGTGCTGAATCTGGAATGATAATTCCGCTTGCTGTTTTGGTTTCAGCTTTGTCCACTTCAACTAAGACTCTTGTTCCTAATGGTTTAATTTTTACTTCCGACATTTGAGTAGGTTTTTATGTTTAACATTAATTTTATAATTCAGAAAATGATTTTTCATTAAAATCCGAAGTGCGATTTTCATAATCTATGCCAAATCTATTTGTCAGCATTTTTTGTCCTGCTATCAGTCATTTTTGCAGCTATATGTACAGCATTTAGCAACACTTCATATAGCGGCAATCCAGTAATTATTTGATTTAGATAACAGTATTTTACACACAATGATTTCGGGGTTTTGTCAGTACTCTGCCAGTATGGCATAAGTTTTTGATTTCCGACATATATTTAATCGGTATCGGTTTCAATTTCCGATTCGGGGCGATACAGTATAGTCTTGAAGCGGTTCTTTTTTGTATCGTTTATGAATACTACTTGAGGATAAATATTTAAGCTTTCTCTAATTCCTATAGGTGTAAATGGAATTAAGCGTTTTGCATAGAGCGATATGTTGCTGTTAACACACGATTTACTACCAAAAGTTATTTGCTGGATTGAGAGAGTGCCCGTAAGTGTACCCGGATTTATTATTTCGATTCGGTTATCAAAAATAGTAAGTTCTACCGGCAGATGGCTAAAATAACATCTATGCAGTAGCGCATTATATAGCATTTCTTCTACAACCGACATGTTTAGTTGGTTACTCGCCGTAGGTGCTTCGTTTTTTATGTTCAATGCTTTTTTAACAAATAACATGGTTGCTTCAAATTGCTTGTCTAAAGTGCCACCAATCGAAACATATTTAATCAAATTGCTTTGACTGCGACGAACACTTTTATAATGTGCGGCTTCGATGGTTAACCAAGGTAAAAATTTTTGTGGATTTTTAGCGAGGAATGTTACTGCCGTTAAATTTAGAAATTCGCCGGTCAGTAAGTTTAATCTATCGAGTAATTTACTTAACGGTAGATTTGTATGCTCAACATTATAGCCCAATAAATTTTCAAAAAACGGTTCAAATTTTATCACATTAATATCGCTTAAAGCTGTACCTTCAACAGCGGATACATCTGCTTGAACGGGTTTTATCTGGAATAAGTCGCTAAAATCGCGCGGCACTTTTAGATAACGTTTCGATGTGCTGGTTTTCAGCCAATACACATAATTTGAATCGCAGTATGGTTTGCCATTACAGAATGGAATTTCGATAAGCAGTATTTGTTTGTTATCCAAATAAAACTCTTCTATTGAAATGCTTATTGCCGGTTTAACAAACTCCTTTGCAGCTATGGGTATAGTTTTCTGAAGTACAGAGATAAAGCTGGAAGCCAAACCTTCTGTTTCGCCGGTTTGCTCGTTTATTCCTATCAGTACTATTCCACCCAAGCGGTTAGCTAAAGCCACCATCTCCGTAACTATATCGGCAGGTAGGGCTTCAGCACCGAGAAACTTCATTTTTTCGCTTTGTCCGTTGGCAATCAAAGCCACCAATTCGTTGTTTGTCATTATTATTCTATTCGCAACTATATACTTAATCTATAAGCATAAAGTTTAATGGTTATTTGCCAAAGCTACATGAAAATCGAATAATAAACAAATTTACGTAGCAATTGCAAGTTTTTGTTGCAAGCGGATATATTTTCGATGTATTGAGATAATGTGTAATTGAAATAACTTGCGCAATTGAAACAGTATTGCATTGAAATACAGTGATTTTTTCTATTATTCGGATTTCGCTACGCTGCAAGTGCCTACGCTCGTTGTTTATGGGCAATGCTTAAATTGGTCAGATGGTTACCGGCATATTAATTGTTTTATTTCACTTTTTCACTTACTTTTACAGAGGCTTAAAACTGATTAGAAACAACCCAAATTATACAACAAACGTAGCGTCATTTCGTAGAAAAAGAGGATTTAAGTAAATGCGGCTTTCCACAGGAAAAATTAAAAGCTACAAACAGACACATTCGTTTAATTATGAAGTACAACCTACTACTGATACCTGTTATTATCATTTTGTTCGTTAAGTTTAGCTTTTCGCAAGTACACATTTTAAACCAGAATCAAGAATACTATTTGCAATTTAAAGTACTTGAAACACAAATGAGTATTGGAAAATACATTACTGGAAATGCCGACTCACTTGGTTTTGTGCAGTATAACGGTAAAGCAACACCCAACAAATTGCCGGTTGAAAATAGAATGATAACCCTACGCGCCAATTTTACATTAGACAGCTTCACTGTAAATCAGGATTTAGTAATAGTTTTCCCACCTGTTTTTTATGCTTGCCAAATCTATTTAAATGGAAATTTAATCGCTAAACGTGGAAACATAGTTGATGGCTACACAAACCATCTTCATCGAACCGAATGTTATTATTTACTGCCGAGTTTATTGCATGATCGCAATGAAATAGCTATTGAGCTTTTCCCGCGCTATGGCGAACAAAATCCGGTGAATGGAATTTTTATAGCCGATAGAAAAACCGGTGAAACCTATACTTTTTGGCGCAACTTTTTCAGCATCAGTTTTACTAAATCAATGACCATAGCCTCATTAGTTATTTCGCTATATTTTTCCATTTTCTACTTTTTACGCAAATCTAACCGAACCAGCTATTATATTCCATTCGCTTTAGCTTGTTTTCTCTATACTTTATCCTATATCAACAACATATTAAGCTTCGATTTTGCCAATACATTGTGGATAGAAAAAGTAACGAGGGTGAGCGTGGGGTTTTGGACGTACAGCACTTTGATTTATTTACTCGAATATACTAAAATTACTAAATTCAAAAACAGAATAATCCAATTCTTATCTATTCCATACATCGTATTGACTTATTTAGTTTTGATACAAAACAATGTATTCGATTTGTTGAATTTTTTCAATACAATTGCTACACCGGTTAATTTGATGGTTTATCTGGGTGTTTTAATTATAAGCATCGTGTATTTTATTCGGAAATTTACTTTTAAAGCATTTGTAATATTAGCGCTATACCTTGTGGTAATTGTTACAATTTTTCACGACATGTATTACTTTAGTGTATTGCAAACCAAGCCTTATGCCATGTTACTTCCGTATGCCATGTTTTTAGCGCTGGTTGTTTTCTTTTTTATTTTAGCATGGGAACATTCCGATATTTATAAAATTGCCATGCAAAAAACCGATGAACTCAAGCAAATTAATGATAATCTGGAGAGAATAATTGAGCAGCGAACCGCAAAGCTGAGCGAGAGTGAAACGCAATTTCGTATGACTTTTGAAAACTCGAATGTTGGCGTATGTTTAATTGATTTCAAAGGTAATTTTTTGAAAGTAAATAACACGTTGTGCAAAATTTATGGCTATTCGGCGCAAGAACTTGCAGGAATGAATGTGAAAGACATTACAGTGCCTGAGGATAAAAACATTAGTATAGATTTTATAAACAAAGCACTCACATCCAACGATAGCGCCACCAGTTCAAACTTCGAGAAAAGGTATTTTCATAAATCCGGTCATATTATCCATTGCCTTGTTTCGTCATCGTTGGTCAAAGCTAATAATGCTGAACCACTTTACTTTATATCGCACATTAGAGATATAAGCCTCGAAAAGCAACAAGCGGCGCAGATAGCAGCCGAGCGACAACAATTTTTGTCGTTGCTCAACGATATTCCCGAGCCGGTGTATGTGTCGGATTACAACACTTCGGAAGTGCTTTTTGCCAATAAGGCGAAGTATAATATTTTCGGCGAGGATATAATCGGTAGAAAGTGTTACGAGATATTCCATCAGTTGAGTACACGTTGCGAATTTTGCCAGTGCGATAATTTACCACTCAGCGAAAACAACATTATTCGCTGGGAACATTATTATCCTACGGTTAAAAAGCATTTCTACAACATTGACAGGTTAATTACTTGGCATGATGGACGATTGGCTAAATTCCAGATAGCCTTTGATCTCACCGAGTTGCGCAAAGCCGAAGCCCAAATCCGAAAATTGTCGGTTGCGGTTGAACAAAATCCGGCTACCATTGTAATAACTGACCTAATAGGCAACATTGAATATGCAAACCCTAAATTTGCCGAACTTACCGGTTACACCGTGGAGGAAGCAATAGGCAGAAATCCACGTGTTTTAAAATCAGGAAAAACCGACGCGAAAGTTTTTAAAGACCTTTGGAAAACAATTTTGGCTGGTAAAATATGGCAAGGCGAATTTATCAACAAAAAGAAAAATGGCGATGAGTTTATTGAAAGCGCCACTATTGCACCTATACTCGATGAACAAGGTAAAATAATCAATTTTATTGCTATCAAAGAAGATGTAACACAAAAAAAACATCAGGAAGAACTGATAAATCTTAATAACAAGCGATTAGATTATTTGCTTGAATTGTCGCAGATGAAAGAAACCGAGATGCACATCATTCTCGAAAAAGCACTCGAATTTACTTTGTTATTGACTAAGAGCGAGTATGGCTATATTTACTATTACAACGAAGAAAACAAACAATTTATACTCAACTCGTGGTCGAAAGACGTGATGCACGATTGTAAGGTAATAAATCCACAGTCGGTTTATAGCTTAGAAAACACCGGTTTGTGGGGTGAAGTAGTACGACAACGCAAACCGATAATGGTAAACAATTATCTTGCTGATAATCCCTACAAAAAAGGCTACCCAAAAGGACATGTGGCAATAACCCGTTTTTTAAGCATACCGGTATTTAATGCCGGCGAAGTAGTGGCTGTTATTGGCGTATCTAACAAATTGGACGACTACGACGATGTGGACATCATGCAGCTCAACCTGTTGGCTGAATCGGTATGGTCAATTAGCCGACAAAAAGACGATGAGCAAAAAATACGAAAATATGCCGAGCAGCTAAAAGATTTGAATGCAACCAAAGACAAATTTTTTGGCATTATAGCCCACGATTTGAAAAACCCTTTTAATACATTACTTGGCTTTAGTGAGTTACTAATATTAAACGCAGCAAAATATACACCCGAGAAGGTAGAACAATTTGCAAAAAGCATGAATAATACCGCAAAACATGCCTATACACTTCTCGAAAATTTATTGGAATGGTCGAGGTTACAAACCGGCAAACTTGCACCTAATTTCGAATTGGCTACACCTGCCGAATTGATATACGAGGTAAAGCTACTCTGCCAACCACTTGCCAATGCTAAAGATATTGAAATTGAAGCTAAAGGAATGGTGGCAGCGAAAATATTTGTTGATAAAGAGATGATTAAAACGACATTGCGAAACTTAATTACAAACGCAATAAAATTTACGCATCCAAACGGAAAAATTACTATTGAGACAAAACAACAAGACAATCAGGTGATTATTTCAGTAATTGATACCGGAATAGGAATTGAAGAAGAACATATTAACAAGCTATTTAAAATGGATAGTAAATTATCGAGAACCGGAACAGCTGACGAAAGAGGAACCGGTTTGGGTTTGATACTTTGTAAAGAGTTTGTTGAGAAAAATAGTGGCACTATTTGGGCTGAAAGTGAAATTGGCTTAGGAAGCCGGTTTTCGCTTGCTCTGAACCTGGTTGCCGACTAATAAATTTTGCCAAACAATTTAAAATTTTGAAAACATGAGAACGCTATTTTTATTTGTAGTTTGCTTATTATTGGCATCTTGTACAGTAAAAGCCCAGAACGATTCCATCCAACCCAATGACTTACTTTCGGAGATTACAACCGACGACACTACTACCTTACTGCCCGATAAATTCCTTATTACACAGCGCATTTTGTGGGGACAACGTGGACTAATGCGAAACCTTAATTATTTTGAACTAACGCCCGAAAAACGCCAGAACGAGTTAAAGGTAAGACGAATAATGTTGGTTTCGCACCAGGTGATAGGGCTTGCCACTTTGGGCGGTATGGTAGCGCAAGGTATAGTTGGCACAAAACTATACAATTTTAAAGATGTAAAAGATGTGCATGAAATGCTGGCTGTCGGTGTCAATATCGGTTACTTTACTACCGCATCGTTATCGCTTTTTGCACCGCCCAAAATGCTGAACGAACGAAAGGGCTACAGCAGTATTAAGTTGCACAAAGCCTTAGCTATCATACACCTTACGAGTATGATTGCAACGAATATCTTAGCCACACAACTCGAATCGAACTACGACCTCCGCCCCTATCACCGCGCAGCAGCATTTACTGCTTTTGGCGCTTATGCAGCATCTATGATAGTAATTAAATTCTAAATGTAAAATAATGGTAACTATTTAGGTTCTTATAATAATTAGTAATGAATATTTTACCACAAAGGCACATTAAGTAACACACAAAGGCATACAAAGTTAAGATTCAAAATATTAAGACTTTCTGTACTTTAGTCAATTCATTTATATTTTATTATTTTTTTTAAAAATAGTTATCATTCAGTAATTTATATATCTAAATAATTACAAATAATGAACAAAATACTACTATTTGTTGCAATAGTTTTGCTGGGTACATCAGCCATTGCACAAACAACTACACCGGTTAAAGTAAAATGCGACCAGAAACTATCTACTATCACTTATTCAATGAATCACATGTTGCATGCGTGGACGGGTGTGAGCAACGATGTAACCTCAATCATACTGACTGATGAAAATAAAAGTGTCATTAGCCAAGTAGCAGTTTCAGTGAAGATTGCTTCTTTTGATAGCCAAAATGCTAATAGAGATTCTCATACGATAGAAGCAACCGAAGCACTAAAATATCCCAATATTACTTTTGCCAGCACCACCATAAAACCAGAAGGCGACAAACTGAAAGTAACCGGAACTTTGACTTTTCACGGTGTAAACCAGCCGATTTCGTTTGACGCAGTGAAAAAGATGAATAAAAATAAAGCGGAGATTACCGGAGAGTTCAGCGTGAAAATGACCCAGTTTAAAATAGACCCACCTTCGTTGATGGGTATTGCAACTGATGATGAGATAAAAATAGCCTTTAAAATTATCTATTAGAGAAAATGGATGAGTCAAATTAATCTTCGAGCGGTCAATAGACTGGTGTGTTAACGTTGTCTTCAAGATCGAAAATTTCTGCAAGTTTTAAACAGCCGCAGAGCGGCGAAATATTTGTAGAACAATGATTCCTATCGCTCATTTATTTCCCCTGCACCACAGGCGGAGGGAAAAGAGGTTGGATTCGTCAATTTAGCTACAAATATTTCGC